>Ga0314774_1000283_pt1 | contig 44519 bp, 46 predicted proteins | sample MetaGCBIA2018_FD_204515 | JGI IMG/M metagenome (GOLD analysis project Ga0314774, IMG submission 204515) | Cryopeg brine microbial communities from Beaufort Sea near Barrow, Alaska, United States - CBIA 2018 | ecosystem: Environmental > Aquatic > Marine > Coastal | place: USA: Alaska | collected... | reverse complement strand
ATTCGCACAACGATACTATGCTGCGTAATATATTCACTAATGGATTTGGTATGAGATGTGTAGATGCAATGACATCTTTAGATCAAAATTCCATTGAGTCTAATTCTGTTGCTTTATCAAATATAGAAAACGGCTTGGAAATAATGTATGCTGAAATAGACGATACTGAACTTGAGGGGATTTATCAGTTGAAGCAACAACTAGTTAAACATTTGAATAGTAGTCCTATATTCATGCCAACAAAGCCTTATGAGTTACAGTCTTTTATTGATCTTTGTAAAAAAAGAAAATCTAGATTTTTTGTTGCGAGGAATAATATTGAAAATTTTGCGTTTATTGAGGTAAAGGCAGGAGGAGAAAGTTCCCCCAGCTTCGATGAAAGTGTGTCAAATATTAGCGGTGCATTTATGCTTCCGGAATATCGTGGCAACGGAATATTTACAAAGCTTCTTGGTTTTACATTTGATAAGCTTAGAAAATCAGGGTACAAAAGATGTGGTGTAGATTTCGAAAGCATTAATCCGGAAGCCTTCTGAGGCTAAGGCCTAAGTTACTAGAGATAGATTAAAAGAATGGTTGACATTGCATTCTCTTAGTACTATAATGTTACTAACACATAGTAACAGAATGATACTAAGAGAATGCTTTTAAATGCCAGTAGGAGGTAAAATATGAAAGCTGTTATATACACTAAGTACGGAGCACTTGACGTTCTTCAAATAATAGAATTAGAAAAACCAACAATTAAAGATGACGAAGTACTACTTAAAATTCATGCAACAACAGTAACTTCAGGAGATGTAAGGCAGAGAAGAGGTAGTAGAAAGTCCTTGCCTTTATGGCCTATTTCAAAACTTGTAGTAGGTATCTTGAAACCCAAAAAAACGATGTTGGGATTTGATTTAGCGGGAAAAATCGAAGCGGTCGGTAAGACGGTAACTAAGTTTAAAGTTGGAGACCAAGTTTTCGGATTAAGTGGAGGGGGAACTAATGTGGCGTACAAAAGTATCTCCGAAGAAGGCTTATTAACTCTAAAACCGAAGAATATGACTTATGAAGAAGCGACATCAATTCCTTTTGGTGCGTCCACTGCACTCTTTTTTCTTAGAAAGGCGAACATTCGAAAGGGACAAAAGTATTAATAAATGGTGCTTCTGGAGCAGTTGGGACATTTGCGGTGCAACTTGCTAAATATTTTGGAGCAGAAGTGACTGGTGTGTGTAGTATAAAAAATCTAGATTTGATTAAATCTTTAGGTGCTGACCACACGATAGATTACACAAAAGAGGACTTCACAAAAAATGGACAGAAATATGATATTATTTTTGATACATTGGGTAAGAGTCGCTATTCAAGCAGTAAGAAAACTCTCAACGAAGGTGGATTCTATTTGCTGGCTGTATTTGGATTTCGGCAGGTGTTTGTAATGTTATGGACATCTAGAGCTAGCAGTAAGAAAGTCATTTGTGCAGTGTGTAGTGAGACTATTGAAAACCTCGTTTTCTTGAGAAAATTATCAGAGTCTGGAGAAATAAAGTCAGTAATAGATAAAAGTTATGCCTTAGAAGAAATTAGAGAAGCCCACGCTTATGTTGAAAAAGGGCACAAACGAGGGAATGTAGTTATCAACATTGTAGATGATACTAAATATGAATGATAGATGAGGTAGAGTATGAATAATAATTTATTGGATAGTAATGGTATGAATGAAGAAGAATTTTTGAAAGAATACAATATAAGTGCATTTGATCAACCGTCAATTACCGTTGATATCTTACTTATGACAATCTCAGAAAAAGAGGTTGAAAGTTATAGAAAGTTACCTGATAAATCTTTGAAGGTATTGTTAATTAAAAGAAAAGAACATCCATTTATAGGTAAATGGGCTTTACCAGGTGGATTTATTAGAATTGATGAAGGTATTGAAACCGCAGCATATAGAGAACTACAAGAAGAGACAAATGTAAAAAATGTCTATTTGGAACAACTTTACACCTATGGAAATATAGGCAGAGATCCGAGAGGTAGAATAGTCAGTACATCTTACATGTCTTTAGTCAATGTTGATGAGATAAAAATTAAGGCGAGTACAGATGCAGAAGATGCTAGATGGTTCGAAGTTAAGTATAGTCTGATGAAAGAAGAACGCATAATCACTGAAAACGGTTTTGTTGAGGATAAATATATTGACATCACTCTTAATAATGCTGAGATTATCTTAAACACCACAATCAAAGTGAGTCGTACGGTCGCAGGGAAACACGTTTCTTATAAACGTGTGATTATATCAAACGATGATTTGTCATTTGACCATGCACTCATCATTCAGTATGGGATCGAGCGATTAAGAAGCAAATTGGAGAATTCAGATATTGTTTTTCATATGATGCCCGACTTGTTCACTTTAACTGACTTACAAAAGACTTTTGAAGTTATTTTAGGAAAAGAACTCCTTAAGGCCAACTTTAGAAGGAAAATTGCAAAGTTTGTATATGAAACGCAAAACGTCACTACGGATGTTGGTCATCGACCAGCAAAGTTATTTAAGTTTAATCCTAGATGGTTAGGATAATTGAGAAAGGATGTATTGTATGAAATATATTGCATGGACAAAATATGGACCACCGGAAGTACTCAAGTTAGAAGAAGTTGAAAAGCCAGTACCCAAAGACGATGAGGTACTAATCAAAATCTACGCGACAACAGTTACTGCAGGTGATTGTGAACTTCGAGGTAATCAATTTCCGATAGTGTTTAAAATTATTTTGAGGATAATGTTTGGTGTTTTCAAACCTAAAGGAAAAGTACTAGGACAAGAACTCTCTGGAGTAATTGAGTCAGTAGGAAAAAATGTAACAATGTTCAAAAAAGGTGATGAAGTATTTGGAAGCACAGGATTTGATTTGGGAGCTTACAGTGAGTATAAGTGTATGCTTGAAACACCTAAAACGGGCTCTTTAACATTTAAGCCTGTGAATATGAGTTTTGAAGAAGCCGCAGCTGTTACGATTGGAGGACTAGAAGCACTTCATTTTCTCGAAAATGCTAATGTTAAGCCTGGGAAAAAGGTGCTAATTAATGGTGCTGGTGGCAGTATTGGCACGTCTGTAATACAACTTGTTAAACACAATGGTGCCGAGGTGACTGTAGTTGATCGTAAGGATAAATTAGATTTTCTCAAAGATTTAGGAGCAGACAAGGTAATAGACTATACTCAAGAGGACTTCACAAAAGGTAAGGAATCATATGATGTGATTTTTGATGTAATAGGAAAAAGTCATTTTTCTCGTAGCATAGATTTACTCAATGATAATGGAACCTATATTATTGCGAATCCTAGCAATACTCAAAAGAGAAGAGGGCGTAAGATTACAAGGAAAACTAATAAGACCGTTTTATTTGATTCAGCAAATCATAAACTAGAAGACCTTCAACATCTGAAAAGAATCATTGAAGAAGGCCATATGAAAACAATTATTGATAAATGCTTACCTCTAGATAAAATTGTAGAAGCCCATAGATATGTAGAGGCTGGAAATAAAAAAGGTAATTTAGTAATTACAATCAGTCACGGAGAAACTGGTATATAACGTCATAGAATTTATTTCAACAAGTATTGGGCTCTGGATATAATATTACATCTCATTGTCACCTACAGATCCAGTTTGGTATGATGGATAGTATAAGTGACTTAAAATTAAATAACAATACTACACTAGAATGTTTAGATCCATTGAACTATGCTACGTGGTATTAAGTAAAAAATATAGCGTATGATATGTTAATAGCTGGTAATCATAAATAAATGCTTACCAGCTAATATGGTATGTAAAACAGTAATACTGATTGACAAATATAATAAATTGAGGAGGCAGACTGCTGAAGGAAGCCAGCGGACAGAACGTTTGTTCTTTTTGAGTGTTCATGATAAAAAAAGTATATAATCGATGATTAAATATAAAGAAGAGAGAAGTTGAGCAATATTAAAGAATATCAAGAAAAGATTTTTGAAGAAATTAAACATATCAATGAATATGGTGAAGAATTCTGGTATGCAAGAGAACTGCAAAAAGTGTTAGATTATTCAGAATGGCGAAATATTAATCTAGTAATAAACAAGGCAATTACGGCTTGTGAAAACAGTCAGAATAACAGAAGTGATCATTTTGTTGATGTCAACAAAACGATAGCTATGCCTAAAGGTGCAAGTGAAAAAGTCGAAGACTTTATGTTATCTAGATACGCCTGAAGTAAATAAAACTCATTATGAGGTAGGGAAAACAGTAAGAAAAACAATACAAGAATTAGGAGGAACTATGCCGGAAGAATTACCGACACCTGAGAAGAGTATAAAATCAATTGAAAAAGATTTGGATGAGAAGAACAAATTGGAAGATTAAAGAACTTCTGTCTCAAAAAACACACGACTCATGTGGAGTATAAGTGACCGGTTTAGTGAATAGGTGTGGTAGTTGTTGAAGGGAGTCCAGAGGTGGACGCCCTTTTTCTTGTTTTGGTAAGGATTTAATGGTATTTAGTCATTGATTATTATGCAATAGTAAACTTTTATGTAATAGACATTGCAATATGAAATAGAGACTGTTAAAGTTAGTGTTAGAGTATAAACATTGATAGGGATTCTATTATAGAGAATCCATTTAGTAGAAGCTAAGTGATTTTTAACTAGCAATTAAATAGAAAAGAGGATATGAAATGGACAATAAGTACAATTTAATTGACATGACGGTTAATGAAGAAGTATTAAAAAAAGCAGTTAAACGAGCTAAAGAACAAGGGATAGTTATTCCTACTTTTAAACAAATGAAAAATCCAGATCTTATATCAGACGAAGTTAAGGAACAGCTAAAAGAGGTAGGATTATGGGATATTAACCCTCTAAATCTTTTTAGAATAACTTGGCAGAATGAAGCCAAAGAAACTGGTGGTGGCTTTGCTGGTGTGAACTATATAGTACTCCCAGAAGCAATTACAGGTGTTAAAGCAAAAGTTGTTGCATTGGTTGGTAAGTATTTTCCTACAGGTGCGCATAAAGTTGGTGCAGCTTTTGGGTGTTTGGTACCAAGACTAGTTACAGGACAATTTGATCCGACCCAAACCAAGGCTGTTTGGCCTTCTACAGGAAATTACTGTCGAGGTGGAGCTTATGATTCAGCACTTTTAGCTTGTGAATCAATAGCTATTTTGCCTGAAGGTATGAGTAATGAACGATTTGAGTGGTTAGAAAAAGTTGCAGGTGAGACAATTAAGACACCTGGTACAGAAAGTAATGTTAAAGAAATTTTTGATAAATGCTGGGAGCTTAGAAATTCAGGAGACGACTTGATGATTTTTAATCAATTCGATGAGTTTGGTAATTATTTATGGCATTACGAAGTGACGGGTGATGCTATAGAAAAAGTGGTGAAAAAGATTATGGGTCCTGAGGAAAGATTCAGAGGTTATATTTCTTCAACAGGTTCAGGTGGTACCATCGCAGCAGGAGATTATCTAAAAACAAAATACCCAACGATGAAAATTGCTGCTTGTGAAGCACTTCAATGTCCAACTATTTACAGCAATGGTTTTGGTGAACATAGAATTGAAGGCATTGGCGACAAGCATATTCCATGGATTCACAATGTGAAAAACACAGATGTAGCCATTGCTATAGATGATGAAGCTACAATGAACTGGATTCGTATGTTTAATGAGTCGGAAGGACAAAAGAAACTTAAAGAAGAAGGCGTTAGTCAGGAAATCATAGATCAACTTAATCTAGTTGGTATCTCTGGTGCAGCTAACATTATTGCAGCTATTAAGTTTGCTAAGTATTTTGAATTAACAGAAAAAGATATTGTCGTAACAGTTTTGACAGATTCAATGGAAATGTACCAGAGTAGACTAAGGGAACTTAAAGAAGAACGAGGTGATTTTAGTTCATATGATGCTACTGGAGTTATGGAAAGATACTTCAAAGGCATTGAAATAGATTATATTAAGGAATTAAATTATTACGATAGAAAGAGCGTACATAACTTGAAGTATTACACCTGGGTTGAACAACAAGGTAAGAGTTACGAAGAAATTCAGGCTCAGTGGAATGATGATCAATATTGGAAAGATATTCCAAAACAAGCTGAGAAAATGGATGCGTTTATTGATGCATTTAATAAAAAGGTTCGTAATAGTTAGAAATATAAAGGACATGATCTAAGTCATTTTGATTTAGAACATGTCTCTTTTTTTATGAAAAAAGTTGCTATTGCTTGCACTATCTTTATGATTAAAGGTGTTCTGGTCAAGAAAAAGTATAATACCAGGGGATGCGGACAAAGCCAAAGAATTTTATGAAAGAATCAAAACTCAATTACTTTAATTATGATGTCAGTTCTTTAAAGCAAAGGTTATAAAAGGCATGTAAGGTCATATCTAACTGTAGAAAAAAATGTATATCATTGACTTTTGAGTCTGATTGAATAATAATGTCTATTTTGATATAATTGATATATTCAGAATATTAAGACAATCTATAAAAGGGGATAATAATGGAACTCAAGATAAAGAAGCTAAGTAAAGAATTTGTTATAACTATGGAGTTAAATAACTTAAGTGTTGTTACAAAGTACTTTAAGTAGCTAGAAAACCAATGAATTATTCAAGTGGTTCAATTTCTGTTAGAGAAGTTAAAGTTTCAGTAATAAGTATTTGGACGCTTTTTTCATGGTAAGTCTGCAGCGTAACCGACCTAATGGGTGGTTACGCTTTTTTGATGCATTGAGAATACTGAAAGTATAGATAACTTCATTATGTCAGAGAGAAAAATAAAATGAAAGGAGAGTATGATATTGGTTCTATTAATATCATACAAGGAAAAATGAAGGCAATAATGTACAATAAATATGGAGCACCAGAAAATCTGAAATTAACAGAAGTAGATAAACCTATACCTAAAGACAATGAGGTTCTTGTGAAAGTACACGCATCGTCTATAAATTCAGCGTATCAACGTTCGCTAAGAGCGAATCCGTTTTTTGTGAGATTTATGGGCCAGGGTTTGTTCAGACCTAAATATAAAATACTTGGTGTTGATCATATTATCGACTATAAAAAGGAAACATTCGTTGATAAAGGAATATGTTACGATTTGATATTTGATGTGGTTGCAAATCTTTCAGTTGATGGTTACAAACAACTTCTAAATCCTAAAGGGACTTGTGTAGTAGTAGGGTTTTCAGCAATCTCACATATGATAAAATTGACACTTCAAGGATCAAAGGCTTCAAGAAATAGTAACATTAAAATAGGTCACAGGGGTTCGTCAAATCCAAGTAATAAGGAGTTAGATTTCCTTAGATAATTAATAGAAGCTAAAAAAATAGAACCAATTATTGATAGAAGCTATCCACTGGATAAAACAGCAGAAGCCATGCGATACTTTGAAGATGAACATGCAAAAACAAAAGTTGTAATAAAAATAAGTCACTGAATATAATAATGAAAAAAAGGAGCAACATATCATTAAAATTCATGGGATAGTTTAAACTTTGATTAAGCCCGAACATCATAATATAAAACTATGGGATAATTGAACTTATTTGTTATATGAGGCTCATATCCGATCCATCTTAATTAATGACTCTGTATGAAAGTAGTGTTGATAATCGGGTATTTAAAAAGGGATTCTAGTGAATCCCTTCTGTGTCTAGTTATATATATATAGTATGTCTTAATCTTAAACAAATAATAGTTTCATTGTCTGACCGATAATTGTACCTTACTTGTTCTCATCAAAACATTTTATGCGTTTTTCCAGTTCATCAATTCTGTCTAATGTTTTTACAAAAGCATAAGTAATGACAGAGATTATAAACGAAACAAAAAGTGATGACCAATAAATATTATCGCCATCAAAGAAAAATGAAGCAAAAAGAAATGTAAAAACAAACATTACAACAGCCCATATAGTGAAAATGGACAAAAACTTCTTCATAATACACCTTGTATACTAAATATATAGTAATTATATATCTGTATACTTTCCTTTCTAAAAACCATCTACAGACTTGATTTCGCTATTCTTTCTTACTAGTATTATCAATTAAATGTGGTTAATTCATTATTTTTATAAGCTTAAAAGTTATTTTTAATATTATCCAATATTATTATTTAAGTTATTTCTATAAGGTGGTTTTTAAATATAAGTAGTTGCACCTTATGTTTAACTCAAATAAAACTTGGTATAAATATTTTTTTTAAAACTCATATATACAGTATACTTATTATTTTAAAAAAATCAAATAAATAATATATTTTGGAAGAGTTGGATAGGAAATAATCAATTATCTTTTTTGAAAGCACCCGGTTATATATCCCACAGAAATGTGGTTGTGTTAGAATGAATAGATGAATTAAATTTTTGGTGCCGTTATGATTGATTTTAAGATAATTATAAGCGGTTTCAAGAGGAGAAAAATAAGATGATAAAAGAAGAAAAAAACATTATATTTTTTATTGTGATATTTGTTGTTTCATATTTCATAGTCGGGTATGTTTGGAATGAAATGTTTGTTGCTATTGATTGGATTGATGATGTTACAATTTGGCAGAAGCTAAGAGAATATTATATACGAAGTTTTGCTGGAAACGTTTTCCCTACACTAATATTATCTATATTCTTAACTTATATAATTTCAAAAGTTAGGAAGAGAATTGAGACGAAACATTGATTGCAATGTGCCTCTTAAGTGTTTTTATGGAAGGAGAAAGTTAATAGGATGAAACTAAATACTATAAATATAGTACTCGCTTTAATAATGTGTTTAAGTTTAAATGCTTGTAAAGAAAAGGAGCTACTACCTGAAATGGCTATTGTTGATTCTCAAGAAGAGGAAACTCAGAAAGAGGATAAAAGCGAAGATATTATATTGGAACTAAAAAGGAGTATAAAAGAATTAGAAAAAGATAAGCAAGAATATGAATCCATCATTGAAAGTTATAACATAACTCAATAAATATGCCATGGAAATGACAATCTCAGTCAATCCATGGCTTTATTTTCGTTTGCAGTAATATAACTTGCAGCATAATCATCATTTTGGAGTTAGATGAAAACTGAATTTATGATACAATAGTAGCAACAGTTTTCTACAACAAAGTGTGGTTGAATGAATAAGTAAAAAAATGATAATGTACTAACTCTTTTTAGACTCCTTCCCACTCAAGAAAGAAAATAATCCTTGATAATACAGATAATCACGAGATCCCCACACTTAAACAAGTAACGTATAATAATGAATTAACAATATAAATAGATAGTTTATGGAGGTTACATATGAAACAACTTAAAAGAAGTACGCCAGAAGAACAAGGTGTCAATCCAGCAGGTATTCTAGCATTTTTAGAATCTTTAGAGAGTGATGATATTAGCTCAGAGTTACATAGTTTTATGATGATTCGCCATGGATATGTTATTGCAGAAGGTTGGGCTGACCCATATGGTCCAAAGGATATACATCACCTTTACTCTCTTAGTAAGAGTTTTACATCTACAGCTATTGGGTTGGCCGTTTCAGAAGGACTATTATCTGAAGCGGATTATCTCAAAGATATATTTAATGACTATTTAATGGAGCCTTATCAAGCTAATATGGACCTGCTTCAAGTTAAGCACTTGCTATCTATGTCTGGTGGACAAGAATATGATATGTTTGCAAGTGATTTGATTGGACAGAATAAAGACTGGGCAAAGGTGTTTCTAAATACACCAATAATTAATAAGCCGGGTTCAGTATTCGCTTATAACACAGGATCCACATATATGCTCTCTGTTATATTAGAAAAAGTAGCTGGTGAGAAACTGGAAGATTATCTGTCTAGTCGACTGTTCCAGCCGCTTGGTTTTGGTGAAGAAAGATGGTTGACCTGCCCTCGTAGACATAATACGGGTGGATACGGCTTATACTTGACTACAGAGGATATCGCCAAGTTTGGATTGTGCTATCTGAATGATGGTGTTTTTGAAGACGAACAGATTGTCCCAAGTGATTGGGTGAAGAAAGCAACCAGCGCTATAATCGAGAATGGTAATGGTGAAGAAGAGGATTTTGATTGGAATCAAGGTTATGGCTATCAGTTCTGGCGATCTAAACATAATAGCTACCGCGCTGATGGTGCATTTGGTCAATTTTGTATTGTTATGCCTGAGCAGGATGTGGTTATTGTTATGACCAGTGGCTATAAGGAAATGGGAAATGAACTGGACATGGTGTGGAAACATATATTACCAGCCATTGATGATAGTTCACTAGATCAGAGCGAACACCAAAAGACGCTACAGACATACCTTGAGAATATGGTAGCTCCTTATCCTAATAATAATACAGACAGTAAGAATGTTAAGGAAAAGCGCTATATCTTGGACAAGAAGTATTATTCTTTTGATCGCATTGGCTTTGAACTAAACGGTAACAAAGGTGTCTTCAAGTTCTTCTCTAGGAAATCACGTATTATGATACCATTTGGTATGGATCATTATGAGGAAGGGAAGTTTACATTGGAACGTACTCGAGAGACAATTGTTTCAAGAGGTGCTTGGACTTCAGAAAACGAATTCTCTATATATATTCGTTATATTAATACGCCACATTGCGACCATCTCAGATTAGTCTTTGATGGGATACGAGTGACAGTTACAATTGATCGAAATGTATCAATTGCGCCTTATGAGCAAGTGGTATTATCAGGTGAGCTGAATAAATATTCACAGTAGTGTTATTTTAGGTTATGCTGAAAAGCTTAAGTCGACGACATGGGGGAGTAACTGAGGCTTTAGCCTCAGAAGGTTACCGGGTACCGTTAACAAAGTGTGAACACTTTGTTGTTAATATCAATTTAGTAGCTAATATGTTTAGTGCTAAATAGATTGGAGAGATTATTATGCCTTGGTGCGAAAAGTGTAAGTGTGAATATGAGAAGAATGTTAAAAATTGTGCGGATTGTGGAGCGTTGTTGGTAGATCACTTGGAAGAAAAACAGAAATCTTTTGAAAGTAATAAAGGAGAATATGTATTTTTAATAAATGTTGCAAATATGATTGAGACAGATATCATGATTTCAATATTAGAGCTAGAAAGCATACCTTCTATAAAAAAATTCAAATCATCAGGTTCGTATTTGAATATTGCTAGTGGTTTCAATTATCAAGGAGTAGACATATTTGTTCCAAAGGGAGCACTCGATGAGGCAAGAAATGTAATCTTAGTAGATTCAATGTTGGAACAAACAGAAGAGAGTCAAGTAAACAAAGATTTTGATAAATTAGCAAAAGAATATAGTAACAGAAGAAAAAGTTCCATCAGAATATTTATTATTATAATTGTAATATTACCAATAATAATTTCAATTAGTAATTTGATTGATCTTTTATGATTCATTACATTAGAATAACTGAATTTTATTAATAGAAATAACTGACTAATTTTCCCAAGTGATTATCAACCTTCATTAACGTGACAGGCACCATTAACAAAATGATGATAAAGGTAGTGGAAAACAGTAATCTTGATGCCTGGATTTTTTATCTTTATAGGGTGTATAACGTTCGGTTTTCCAATTATTAGTGTGAGTATTTTCATTATGAGTGTTATAATTGTCATATATATTCGTAGTATTCATCATACTAAGAGGGGTTATAAATTAGTAGAAGTAAATGCCAGTTTGGCAAAAAAATGTGCATGCGGATAAAAGGGGAACGAAATAAGACAAGTTACATATGAGGAGAAAAAATGGTGAAAATATTTTTGGATTTGGAAATGAATCCAATTCCTAAAGAATTTATGATTGAGCGAGAATTGTGCAGAAACGAAGTTATCCAAATTGGTGCTGTTGCATTGAATGCCCATGACAGTTTAATTGGTGAATATGAACAAATAGTAAAACCGCAGTATAATGGTTCAATAGCACCAGTGATTTATCGTTTAACAGGTATTACGACTGAAATGCTTGATCAGGGAGTTAGTTTCGAAGAAGCAATTAAAGATTTTGCAGTTTGGTGTGACTATATATCAAATAGTGATAAGTATGAAATATATGCATGGAGTGATAATGATCTAATTCAGTTACAGCAGGAAATGTTAATAAAAGAACTGACGGACTTTTTTGATATGCAGTTCATGAATGTATGGACAGACTTTCAATATGAATTCTGTGAACTTTTAGGAATTAGTTCTGTGATGTCCCTTGATAAAGCGGTCAAAGCATTAGATATTAATTTTGTAGGTAGTCAGCATAATGCATTAAGTGATGCAATGAACACTGCAAAGCTGTATCAGATGGCTCAAAATAAAGAAGAGTTTGACAGAGTAATGAAGCCTATTAAAGAAATGATGGAACCCCGCAAACAGTTAAGTACTCAAATGGGAAGTGTTTTTGATTTAGATATGTTTGATTTTGACAATGGATAGAATGGATGATTTTAAGATGATTTTGATTAGAAAATATCCTGATAATACATAATTCTAAGTACGTTGGAGTTAAGCTGAATGGAGGAAGAAAACAAAATGAGGAATGAACTATTAAAGAAGTATAAAAAGACAAAATATTTTAAACTTATACTTGCTATAATTATTGATCTAGTTGGTGCTGCAACCTATATTGTTCCTGCAATAGGTGAGAGTGGAGATTTAGTTTGGGGTCCGATTAGTGGTTTATTGATTTTTATGTTGTTTCCAAACCGTAAGGTAATAGCTTTTGGTGGTGCTCTAGAAGAATTAATGCCCTTTGCCGATTTTATACCAACAGCATTAATTGCGTGGAGTCTAGACTATGTTAAAGACAATAAAAAGACACAAGCTGAATTTGAAAAAGATGCTAATTATATAGATATGGAGAAAAAATGAGGAAAAGAGTGACTATAATTATACAGTAGAGTTCATCAGCCATCAGGATACAACGGTTCTTGTTTATGATCATATAAATAGTAACTACACAAAATATGGTGATTATTCCATGATAGTCGCAAAAGGAGAAATAGTTGGAGAAGGTGTATCCTTCCAAGATGCTCGTGGCGGTGACAAGAATATTTATTCTATACCTTTCCCAGAAAATAGTATTATAGAAATACAAGAATCTTGGTGGTTTCCACAACGTGATTCATGGGAAGATAAAAATTGATGTAATAATTAGTAACGTCTTTTTGTGTTTTCAATAAATATGTTTCGGTATCCTGACTGTTTCGGATATGTTGGCAAGCGGTGGAACATTGGCTCTATTCTGGAATAGACCATCAGGCGGGGATAATCAGCTGTATGATAAGAGTCAAACTGTTTATAGTAAATATATGCCAAAGGTTAAGCCTAGAAAATTCAAACCTGAAGAGGAAGTATTTGATGAGAGAAAGCTAGTGATTGAAAAATATGGATTTATTGACCTTGAGCTTAAAGTTATGCATCAGACTAGAGAATTTAATGCAGAGGATTATATTTCATTACTTAATTCTTATTCTGATCATAGGTCATTAGGAGAGGACATAAAAATACCGTTTTATAATGCGATTAGAGCAGCTATAAATAAATTTGGTGGAAGTATAATAATTTATGACACAATGGATTTATATCTGGCAAGAAAACCATAGATAAATTGAAACTTGAAAACACGGATGAATTTGAAATCAATAGGTTAAAAGAACAAGAAAGTGAATGTATATAATGAAAAATGATTTAGAATTTAGATACGCAGAAAGAAAAGATGTTCCGTTAATTCTCCATTTTATTGAAGAGCTGGCAGAATATGAAAAAATGAGAAATGAAGTGGTGGCAAATGAATCATTACTTGAAGAATGGATTTTTGATAAGGAAAAAGCAGAAGTGATCTTTGCAATTGTGAATGGAAAAGAAATCGGATTCGCATTATTTTTTCATAACTTTTCTACTTTTTTAGGTAGATCGGGAATATACTTAGAAGATTTATTCATATATCCGAATTTTAGAGGGAAGGGATATGGAAAATCAATGTTGAAAAGACTTGCAGAGATTACAGTTGAACGTGGATGTGGCAGATTGGAATGGTGGTGTTTGGATCGGAATAAGCCAAGCATTGACTTTTACCTCTCACTAGGAGCAGAGCCAATGGCAGATTGGACAGTATATCGTGTTTCAGGAGAAATATTGGAACAGTTGGCAGGAGAGTAATACTTTGCTAGTTAATTGAGACAGCTTTTGTTCTCTACCCCGACAGAATGAAACTTACAAATAACATTGGATGAATTACAAATGCTATTTGACCAAATATTTTGGAGCTGAGTAATCGTTAAGTTATTAGTAACGGTGAACAATTAATAGGAGGAGTTGAAACAATGTCAATGAAGTTATACAAAATAGAAACGTTTATACCAGAATCACATGTTGAGAAAGTATTGGATGCGCTGAATGATATAGGTGCATTATCGATAGGTGGGAATTATGACTATTGTGTATTCAGGACCCGAGGTATCGGCTCATGGAGACCACTTGAGGGAGCTGAACCATTTATAGGTTCGATTGGTGATGTATGTAAAGCTGAAGAAATAAAAATGGAGTTTACATGCAAACAAGAAATGGTAAAAGAAGCAATTAAAATGATAAAACAAAAACATCCTTATGAGGAAGTAGTCATTAATGTTTTACCGATCCTTTCATATGAGGATTTAGATAATTTTGGAAGATGACTGCTTGACAAATTGAAATCGGATGTTAAAAAAGTAATATTACAACATCAGATTATTGACAGAAAGAATGACATATAATACTTATATTTAAAAAGCAGAAGGGGAATAGAATGAATTCTAAACGAAGAAACTCAGTTAGAATATTACTTGTATTTATTGTAATCATTTCAATTTTTTTTCCATCTATTCGGTCTTTCTATAATCAAGGAACGAATAAAGAATTTATCGAAAAGATTGAAAATAATGTAATTTCAGGCAACATTAAGATTGTTCGACTTAATCATAAAAGTGGATTTAACACCACTTCAATTTCTCGTTCGCCAGGAGCTAGTGGAGTAATTATCCGTAAGGAAGGTGAAAGATACTTTGCACTTACAGCAAATCATGTGATGACTGAAATGGATAATGTTGACAAGACTCAATTTGTCACAATGCGGTATGATGACCAGGACTTTACATTTTCGCAAATTAAGGAAGAATCATTTAAAGGGTCAGCGGACTATTACATGGAATTTCCTGAAATCAAAGTGGAGCGCACAAGTGAAAAATATGATTTAGCCTTGATTAGCTTTGAGAGTGACAAAGAATTCACTGTTGTGACATTGGCAGAGAATGACCCTGAATATGGTGATAAAGTAGCAGCGATGAGCAATCCTTATGGGAAAAGAAACGTTGTTACTATAGGACATATAGGAAACAAGAAAAACTGGTCCTTTGAAGATGAAGCAGGAAAAATACAATATCCGATTATAAAACACTCAGCTGTCTTGTCTGAAGGAAGCAGCGGCAGTGCTTTACTTAATGAAGACTTGGAAATTGTAGGTATAAATCTAGGCGGAAATGAAAATATTTTACACCGGTTTATTTCCGGCATGGCTATGCCGATTGATCAAATCCGTATTTTTCTAGCAGAAGTTGAAAAATAAATTATTACTGGAAGTATTTTGGTTAGATTCTTATTTAACACAAACTGAAATATGAGAGTATTGGCATGGTTTGAATGGTGTTGTAGGAACTGAGGCATTAGTCTCAAAAGGTTACCGGGGACCATTAACAAAGTGATTGATAACATTGGTGAGGAACGCTAGGATTAATTGAATATAAATATGTAACGAGTGATTATTTATTATCTTTCACTCGTTTTTTATTGAGCAAAAAGACAAGTATCATAATGTGAATATAAGTGTATATGCTTGAAAAATCATAAAATGGGGAACCTTTATATAAGTTATTGCGTCAAAAGCCTGTACCTAAAAAATTATAATGAAGGAGATACAAATGAAAAAAATATTATTCACTGCAATTATGATGACAATTGTACTTACAATTGCTTCATGTGGCGTAAGTATTGATGAAAAGAAAGAAGAAGCAAATGATGTAACGAATGAAGGTAGTAATGAAACAGATGAAGGTTTAGAGGGAAATGACATAAATCTTGATAAAGAAGATGAAATAACCAATAATGAGGGGCAAGAAGAAGATACTGATGATAATGATAAAGAAGATGAAATAAGTGTAGAAACTCCAGAAGTTAGCTTAGAGTCGATTATTGAAGAAACCTATGCGACAACGGGTCTAGAATTACCAAAGTCAGTCGCTTCGCCATTAACTAAAGAGAATCAAAGCTATATGTTAGGTGTTGATAATTTTGACTTTATTGAAGGGATTGCATCAGAACCTATGATATCATCACAAGCCCATTCAGTTGTTTTATTTACCGTTGCTGAAGATGCTGATATAGAAGGGATAAAAGCTGATATTAAAGCTAATGTTGATGGACGTAAATGGATTTGTGTAGGCGTTGAACCTGAGAATATTATAGTCGATAATATTGATAATATGATTATTTTAATTATGGATGAACAATCACAAGCGATTCACGAGGCTTTTCTAACAACAGTTAACTAATCGGATTATCAGAAAGGAATATTTAATGGTATTTTCAAGTATCACGTTTTTGTACTATTTTTTACCAATTATGATTATTGTATATTATTTGACACCAAATAAGAGGAAAAATATAACACTTTTTATCGGAAGCCTTTTGTTCTATTTTTTAGGTGAGCCAAGATTTACAATCATCCTTTTGATCTCTATTCTAGTAGACTATTCACATAGTTTAATAATTGTAAGATATCGTGGTACTAGGCTGGCAAAAATTGCATTAATTTCATCTATTGTCATTAATCTTTGTTTGCTTGGATTCTTTAAATATTCCGATTTTCTTGTTAGTAATGTTAACAGTGCTTTTCATAGTGATTTACCCTTATTGGGTTTAACTCTACCGATAGGAATTAGCTTTTTCACCTTCCAAACGATGAGTTATACCATTGATGTTTACAGAGGGGAAGCAGAGAAGTCGGAGAGTTTGTTAGGATTAGGAACTTATGTTGCCTTGTTTCCACAGTTGATTGCAGGACCAATTGTACGGTACAAAACAGTAGCAAAAGAAATTGTGTCAAGGCAACATACTTTTGAGAATTTCGCATACGGTGTTCAAAGGTTTATTATAGGATTGGCCAAAAAAGTGCTGCTTGCAAACACCCTTGGAGAACTTAGTTTGATGGCGAAGACAACAACAGATCCATCCATGCTTTTCTATTGGATAGGTGCAGTTACCTTTGCGTTGCAAATATATTTTGATTTTTCCGGATATAGTGATATGGCCATTGGCCTTGGGCGTATATTTGGATTTCACTTTCTTGAAAACTTTAACTATCCTTATATATCTAGGAGTATTTCGGAATTTTGGAACCGTTGGCATATGAGTTTAGGTCGTTGGTTTAAAGATTATGTTTATATACCCTTAGGTGGTAATCGTAAAGGAAAGTTACACTGGTTTTTAAATATATTGATAGTATGGTTTTTAACAGGTTTATGGCATGGTGCAAGCTGGAATTTTATTTTATGGGGGCTTTTTCTTGGTATGTTCATTATAGTTGAAAAAATATTTTTTATTAGAGTTTTGGAAAAAACACCTAAAGTCTTTAGTCATTTGTATGTTGTATTGATCATCATATTCAGTTTTGTGATTTTTAATAATAATACGCTACCATCCGTTGCTGTTTATTTCAAAGGAATGTTTGGACAATTGGATATTCCAATTACTTCAATAGAGTCCTTATATTATATGCGTAGTTACATAGTCTTGATTGTAGCGGCTATTATTGGTGCAACACCTATGCCGGTAAAGATTTTGAACTTAATGGTAAGAAGTAGAGCTAATAAGGTATTAAATTATGCATCACCTATAGGATATTTGGCACTATTAATAATTGTGACAGGGTACATTGTGGATTCATCCTTTAATCCATTTTTGTATTTTAGGTTTTAATATGGAAAGTTGTTTAATGAAAGAGAAAAAGAGAAAAAATCAAGTCATGACAATTGCTTTTATGATTTTTATAATAGGCTTATTTATCTTGAATATCATAACGGAAGATTCAGTAATTTCTGTTGCAGAAAGAAGAAAATTAAAAGCTCTTCCTAAGTTTGATGTGGAGTCTTTTAGTGATGGGTCCTATATGACAGAGTTTGAAAAATATGCATTAGATCAATTTACTTTTAGAGAGACATTTAGAAGGATTAAAGGTAACCTTGATTTTTATGTGTTCCAAAAGAAAGATATCAATGATATATTCGTCTATAAAAATAATTTGATTAAATTAGAGTATCCATATGCTCCCCAAAGTATAGAACACTTCAATAATTATATTAAACAAATATCAGACAAATATCTAAGTCAATCCAATGTATATCTATCAATTATTCCTGACAAAGCGTATTTTATACCGGATAATGAATATCCCACATTAGATTATGGGATGCTTCAAGATGCTATTCGAGTGAACTTAGAAAATATTAGATATATCAATCTTTTTGAACAACTGGTTATAGATGATTACTATTACACAGATACACATTGGAAGCAGGAAAATTTACTGAAAGTTGTTGACTTTTTAGGCAAGATGATGGATTTTGACACAACTGTTTCTGCAGGGGATTATGTTATAAAGACATATACCGACTTTATGGGGGGATACTATAGCCAATCTGCATTAAATGTTCCTAAGGATGACTTACACTATCTCTTTAAAGAAAACATGAATGATGTAACTATTAAAAATTATGAAAACTTATATAAAGAGAATGGTTCTATTTATGACTTAGCTCAACTGGATTCATTAGATCCTTACAATGTTTTTTTGTCTGGGGCATCCCCATTAATCGAGATAGTTGATCCAAATAACACTACCGGAAAAGAGCTGATTATATTTAGAGACTCTTTTGCTAGTAGCCTTGCACCTTTATTGTTACAAGAATACAGCAAGATTACGTTAATCGATACTAGGTATATGAGTTTTGAGTACTTAGGAGACTATGTTGATTTTGCAGATAAAGATGTATTGTTCTTATATAATACAATGGTAGTTAATAATAGTCAGATGCTGAAATGATAATTCGCTAAGTGTTCCACTATGAACTCTTTGGAGTTTAGTGGCACAGCTAATACCAAACGGGGGACAGAGCTTACGACGGTGATAATTCAATTAGTCATATAATTGGAAAGAGCAGCTACAAAAAAATATAGTGGACCTGGTGAGTAAGGGAACCTTACAATTCTAATGTTCAGTTGTATGGCGTTAATTAATCGAATCATAAAATAAAGGATTGCAAAATAAACTAACTAAAAAATCTGAAAATAAATGAATTGGATATCTGATTGTTTTCATGTATGATATATACAGATAATTAAAAGCTAATGGTTATTAAAATTAGTTAGTAAAGCGAAAAGGATAGGAGAACACAATGAGTAAAAGACTAAATAGAAATGAAGTAGAACTCAAAAAAACTTGGAAGATTGAAGACCTATGCCAGTCAAGAGGCTCAAGAAAACAATATGATATTTGCTATGGCAGCAACTGAGATTGAAACAGCCTAAACTTTTTATGAAGATGAAATTGCTGCTCTTGATGATGCGGGATTTGCACGAATGTTTAAAGAGGAAGACAAGCTTGAAGAATATCGTCAGTATTTAGAAAATATATATGAAGAAAAGCAACATAAGTTATCTGATGAAACTGAGCAAGTTTTAGCATCACTTGGTGAGATTACTGAAGCACCATACAAAACGTATTCAGCAAGTAAAGCTGCAGATATGCAATTTGATTCATTTGAAGATAGCAACGGGAATGTGTTAGAGAATTCATTTTCTTTATTTGAAGGAAAATATGAGTTTAGTGAAGATCCGATTATCCGTAAAAATGCTTATGCTTCGTTTAACAAAACATTAACTCAATATAAAAATACATATGCTGTGACTTATAGTACGGAAGTAAAAAAACAAGTCGTTCTAAGTCGTGTTCGAGGATATGAATCCGTTACAGATATGTTGCTGTCACCTCAAAAAGTGACCAAAGAAATGTATAACCGCCAAATTAATGTTATTTATAAAGAATTAGCGCCACATATGCATAGATTTGCAGGTTTGCTAAAAAAAGAATTAGGTCTTGATACATTGAATTTTTACGACTTGAAAGCACCTCTTGATACAAGTTATAATCCTTCTGCAAGTTATGAAGAAGTTCAGGAAGTTATCCTCAAAGCCTTGGCAATTATGGGTGAGGAATATACAGATATTATAAAAACTGCTTTCGCAGATCGTTGGGTTGATTATGCAGATAATATTGGAAAATCAACAGGCGCATTTTGTGCATCACCATATGCAAGTCATCCGTTTATTCTAGTATCATTCCAAGACAATATGAGAGATGCATTTACATTAGCCCATGAACTTGGACATGCCGGACATTTTTTCTTGGCTAATATAGAACAAAGGTATTTTAACACTGAGCCTTCTTTATACACGATAGAAGCGCCATCAACAATGAATGAGATGTTACTAGGCAGATATCTATTACAAGAAAATGATGATCCGAAAATAAAAAAATGGGTAATTCTTCAATTCTTAGGAACATATTACCATAACTTTGTTACACATCTACTTGAAGCAGAATTCCAACGTCGTATTTATACTCTTGCTGAAGAGGGTATGCCTCTAACAGTTGCTTTATTATGTGAAACAAAACTTGCTGTATTAAAAGGTTTCTGGGGTGATAGTGTTAATATTGACGATGATGCAGGAATGACATGGATGCGTCAACCACATTATTATATGGGCTTATACCCTTATACTTATTCTGCCGGACTTACAGCTTCAACTGCTGTTTCAGAGATGATATTTGAAGAAGGTCAACCGGCTGTGGAACGATGGATAAAAATGCTAAAAACAGGTGGTAAACTTAAACCTTTAGAATTACTTAAGGTTGCCGGTATGGATTTATCATCGGATGAACCTGTTGAAAAAGTAGTTGCTTATGTAGGTAAACTTGTTGATCAACTTATAGAGTTATCATAGTAGGGCTGATTTAGCAGCTGTACTATGATAATAAGTAAGTGATTATTATAATCATAATAGAACTAGTAACTGAGGCATTAGCCTCAAAAGGTTACCGTGCACCGTTAACAACCAATTTTTGTTTTTTTTTGTTTTTTAAAAAATATTTTATTGATGGTTTAACTGCAGGAGCTGTTAAAGGCTGACAGCATATTGGAATTCATGTAATATATACTTGATTTGAAGAGGAGAAGATGATGAAAAAAGCACATTGTTTGGTTAATAAAAATTATGAAATATCAGATATTGATGAAAGAGTCTATGGATCATTCATTGAACATATGGGAAGGGCAGTTTATACAGGTATTTATGATCCTAACCATGTAGAAGCAGATAACCAGGGATTTAGAAAAGATGTTTTAAGCGCTATAAACGACTTAAATGTACCGATAATAAGATATCCAGGGGGAAACTTTTTGTCCGGCTATAATTGGAAAGATGGAATTGGACCCAAAGAAGATCGTCCGGTTCGATTGGATTATGCATGGCTTTCAATTGAAGATAATAGTTTTGGAATTGATGAATTTGCTGACTGGAGCAAGAAAGCAAATAGTGCAGGAATGATTGCTGTTAACTTAGGAACGGGTACACCGGCAGAAGCAGGTCAACTTATCGAGTACTGCAACATTGAAAAAGGAACACAATGGAGCGACTTAAGAATTAAGAACGGGCATGAGAAACCACATAATTTTAAGGTATGGTGCCTGGGTAATGAGATGGATGGCCCTTGGCAAACAGGTCAGCTCTCTGCTGAAGATTATGGAAAGAAAGCTAGAGAAACAGCAAAAATTTTAAAATGGGTAGATCCTGATATTCAAGTTGTAGCATGTGGTAGTTCAGCTAAAGAGATGCCGACCTTTCCTGAATGGGATTTAACTGTGTTAGATATATGTTATGAGCAAGTGGATTTCCTTTCACTACATCGCTACTATGAATACAATGGGAATAAATCTGATTTTTTGGCATCTTTTTATGATTTGGATGATTTCATTCATACGATTAAATCGGCTGCTGATTTTGTGAAAGCCAAACACAGAAGCGAGAAAGTCATGAATTTAAGTCTTGATGAATGGAATGTTTGGTATATTAAAAATATGGATGTTCATCGTTGGGAACATGCACCTGCTATTGCAGAGGACGTTTATTCATTAATAGATGCATTAGTTGTAGGTGGGCTGTTGTGTACGATAGTTAATAATTCAGATCGTGTGAAAATGGCATGTTTGGCCCAACTTGTTAATGCTCTAGCACCCATTCATACAGATCCCAATGGTGGTGTGTTGAGGCGCTCTACATATTATCCGTTTATGCAAGTGAGTAATTATGCGCGTGGTAAAGCATATAAGAACTTAATGGTTTGTGAGAAGGTATTGACTCCGAAATATGGTGAAGTACCTGTACTTCAGAGCTTATGCACTTATGACGAAGAGACAGGATTTTTGGTGTTCTTTGTTTTGAATACAGATCAAGAAGAGAGTGTTGAACTGAAACTTGACCTAAAGGAATTTGGTAATGTTGAAGTTGTTGAGCATCAAGTACTTATGGGTAATGACTTGTTTGCTGTGAATACCTTTGAAAAACCTGAAAACGTGATTCCAACGAAGGTTAATGTAAGTGATGTGAATATAGATGAACTTACTGTTATATTACCTAAATTATCCTGGCATATGTTGAGATTCAAGAGCGATTTGTAAATATAATCGAAATGGGATAATTCTACAAAGAAATTTAGATTTAGGAGAGAATATGGATAAAAAAGTAATTGAATTGCGCAATATCATCACAAATGCAGAGAAGATCACCTTTTTAGGTGGTGCAGGTGTATCCACTGAAAGTGGGATACCTGATTTCAGAAGTGAGAATGGCATATATAACACAGTTCAAATGTATGGTAATCAACCTGAGAAAATCTTATCAAGAACGTTCTTTTATGAAAATACTGAATTGTTCTATGATTTCTATAGAAATGAGATAGCTCATGAAGGTATACAGCCCAATTCAGCACACTATGCACTCGCTAAACTTGAAAAAATGGGAAAACTCATTGCAGTCATTACCCAAAATATTGACGGTCTTCATCAACTGGCTGGTTGTAAAAAGGTTCTAGATCTCCATGGCAGCATTAACAGGAACTACTGTATGGATTGTCATCGATCGTATGAAGTTAGTTATATACTGGCAACTGAGGGCGTTCCAAAATGTGTGGTATGTGGTGGTGTTGTTAAACCTGACGTGGTTCTTTATGATGAGGAACTAAATGATATGGTACTAAAAAGAAGTATTGAAGCAGTAAGTCAAGCAGATGTGTTAATTATTGGCGGTACATCATTGAATGTCTATCCAGCAGCTGGATTGATTCAGTACTTTAAAGGAAATGCGTTGGTGTTGATTAATAAAAGTGAAACACCTTACGATCATAAAGCGGATTTGTTAATCCGAGGCGACATTGGGCGGACCCTAAGTGAAGCCATGGATTCTTGACTAGAAAATATCATATCTACAGTTGGATACTATAATCAATATGGCATATGTGTTATAATTCCGAGAGAGTAACTTGCATGAGCCTGCTATCGAGTATAATATCCGATGCTGTAGATGAATGATTTGACATTATAAAGGGGAACATATGCAAAAGCAAAACAAAAGGATTATTGAATTGGACTATTTAAGAGCTTCTGCTTTTTGTGCCGTTGTATTGCAGCATGTTCTGGGATATTTCGGTAGACAATCGGTTACAACATATCAGCATAGTATACTGCTTGGCTTAATATTTGGTATGGTTAAATTTGCTGTCCCTATGTTTGTTTTTTTATCCGGAATGGTATTATTCCATACTTATTATGAAAAACTGAACTATTTAAAATTCTTAAGAAAACGGTTGGTCACCATTTTTATTCCGTTTCTGCTATTTACTGTGTTTTACGTTCTTTATCCGAATCAAAATATTTTTGATATAACATTTCAATGGTTATTGAATCTGATTCCCCTTTTAATCTATGGTAGTGGTAAATATCATCTTTGGTATGTGGCTATGATTTTTCAGGGATTTCTACTCTTACCGATATTGATTTGGATATTCAAGAAAATCGAAGCATGGCTTATGAATAAGAAGCGTATTTATGTCTATTTCTTTATATTGTTTTTTTTAAGTCTTTACGTGGTATATATTACGTATTATTACCAACTATTCGGCTTTATAAATCAACCGTTGATCAAATCATTTTTCTTCAAGATGCATTCCGTCGGTTTTGTATCCTATATAGCTTACTTTTTTCTAGGTGCTGTTGCAGCGAGATACTATGACCAATGGATTATGTTTGTTAACAAACATAAGTGGAGTATAACCGGAATGATGCTTTTAGCATATGGTTATATTGAAATATACGGAATTAGAAACAGTCAAGATTTTATAGATTTGAATCTTTATAGCACCTTGAATCTCCGTTTTTTTGTGTTTACAGTTGCTACGATATTGTTTATGTATTGGTTCAGTTTAAGGATAACAAATTATTTTGTTTCATTAGATAAAAATATTATAGTTAAGAGTATTATAGTTAAGAGTATTGCGTTTATCAGTAAATATTCTTTTTTTGCTTATTTAGTTCATGCCTTTGTTCTAAATGAAGTCAATAATTTCCTTTTGAATTATTCATTAAGCATTCCGGTGTTTTATACACTGTTAAGTGTCTTTACTATAACCATTTCTGTGATACTTGGATTTATTCTCTGGTGGGTTTATACGAAGATCATTGTCCTATTCAAGACTATCTTTTCATAGAAAAGTTAATATCATATTAATACTTTGTTCGTTATATTAAATAAAAAGTTCTAGATATATCTTTTTTACAAAAGAATGTTATAATTAAGAGTAATATAATTTTTCTAATGGGAGGAAATAATGTATAAAGAAAAAGGACTCATTAAAGTGTTTAACGGAAAGAAATTCAAAATAGTCAGTTACCATAATAAAAAAGGGTTAGTTACATTTGCAACAAGTTCTAAGAGTCATAAATATGCTGAAATGAGAAAATCAAACAAAATTAAAGTGAAATTTGATGGAAAAGTGAAAAAGTACCTTGTAAAACTCATTGAAGATCCAATATTGGTGGATCCGCTTTTTTCTGAGCTTAAAAAGAACAAAACAATACCATTTTTTATACCTAGGAAAAACAAAATAATTGTTCAATATCATTATTGAATAATGAACATAAACAAAATGCGGATGATAGTATATTATCATTCGCATTTTGTTCGTTATTGCTCAAACAAGCATCCTGGCTAGTCATAATCTTGACTAGTCAGGATTCAGAACAGGCAGTTATAGTATTTACAGCATTAAGTGCGTGTATGGTTCATCAGTATCGGTATATCCATGTTACGCAATGAATAGATTAGAAAAGTGAAGCATTGCATATAAAGTGAATAGGATAGTGACCAAATTATGGAAGATACTTATGACTAAATATCCTTTTTGGGGTTTATAAACAACTAATAATTTTGCATAGGTGTATTGAAACATAATTTTTACTGTAAATCGACACTTTAGTGTCTACTGTTTGAAATTGAAATTGGATATACTTAGTTTATCAAAAAAACTGTCAGAATTAAGAAAGGGAGTTCATAGATGAAAGTATTTGATAATCAAGGTAAGTATGACAACTCTAATCTATATCAGATTAGAGTAAAGGGATATTTAGAAGAGTCCGATGGGCTTGGGTTTCGTATGGAATATACTGGAAATGGTGACACAATACTAATTGGGAAAATCGTGGATCAGGCAGCACTTCATGGTGTTTTGAAAAGATTTCGCGACCTAGGCATCCCTTTAATATCAGTAGTACCTGTCAATGATGAAAAGGAATAAATAGAAGGAGAATATAGAATATGAATGAAAATATTAAAGAGAATAAAAATGTAGCAAGAGCGCTTGGCATTACCTTTTTACTTTGTTTTGTAGCTAGCTTAGTTAGTGGAACAGCTCTACTTGAATCAAGAGTTTGGAATGAGGGCATAATTGAAAATCTAAAAAATATTGCTCAGAACAGTCTACTCATGAGGGTTAACATCATAGGTGAATTTATCACAGGTAGTACAATTATTATTCTGGCTTCAATCTTTTTCAGTATGTTTTACAAAAAGCACAAGATAGTTGCAACAGTAGCTTTCGGTTTTTGGCTGACAGAAGCAATGACGTTGATTATCAGTAAACTTTTCACCTTTTCCTTATGGCAATTGAGTATAGAGTTTGTAGAGGGAGGTGCACCTATTGATGCACACTATCAAAGTTTGGGAGAATTATTATTTAGAGCATCTGAGTATGGCTATGCTATACACATGTTATTCTTTAGTTTTGGTGCAGTCCTTTGGTATTATTTGGTTTTTAAAGAGAGATTATTACCCAAAGGCATTTCAATATGGAGCTTAGTTGGTATCATTTTGATCTTGGTTAATTCTATATTGGAGATATATAATCCTAGTTTTGGAAAAATATATTTACTAGTCGTATATGCTCCATTTGAATTGTTTATAGGTTTCTGGTTAGTAATTGTCGGTTTTAGGAAAGAGCAAAACTTGTATTAAAAAGAAATTGAATGTTTTCATATCTACTACAATGAACAATTATTTGATATACTTTAATAAAGGAGTGATCAAATGCCTATGCAGATAATGAAGACGAAGCTGTTTTGTCCACCATTTCAATCAACTACAATTAGTAGACCTCGACTTGTTAAACAACTTGATGAAGGCTTAAAGGCCAAATTGACATTGATTTCAGCATCAGCCGGATTTGGAAAAACCGTGTTGTTAAGTGAATGGATAAATAAGTCTAGCATACCTGTTGCATGGATATCACTGGATCTAGAACTAAGTGATGAAGTTCTTTTTATGACTTACGTAGGACAAGCTATCAATAATATTACACATAGTATCAGTGATCAAACCTTCAAATGTTTACAGTCACAAAAGGGAATGGAGTCTTTTCTTATTTCTTTGATTAATGATATGACAACTGTAACAGAAAAGTTTGTTTTGGTTCTTGATGATTATCATTTTATTGAGAATACAAAGATTGACGAATATGTCCTGTTTCTTGTAAATAATGCCCCTCCTGTAATGAGAATTGTTATTTCAACTAGAGAAGACCCAAACCTAAACTTATCAAAGCTTAGAGCTAATAACCAATTGTCTGAAATACGTATGAATCAATTAAGGTTTTCGATTTCAGAAACAACAGAATTTTTAAACGAAATGATGAAATTGGATTTGGAAGAATCGGATGTTATTGCTTTAGACACCCGTACGGAAGGTTGGATTGCAGGTCTTCGTCTAGCAGGTATATCAATGAATCAGAGGAAAGATATCGGGGGATTTATTAAGAATTTTTCAGGTAGTCATCGTTATGTTTTAAGTTATCTTATAGAAGAAGTTTTTGATAAAATGTCTGAACATACCCAGAATTTTTTGATAAAAACATCTATTTTGGATAGATTTTGTGGCCCCCTTTGTGATGCTGTCATGTCTGATCAAGAAGTGCCAGGAGAAGAGACATTACAGTATCTTGAGAGAATTAATTTGTTTGTTGTACCACTTGATGAGGAAAGACATTGGTATCGTTATCATCATTTGTTTGCAGAACTTTTAAAACAACGACTGATTCAGAAATCTACTGAAATAGAAGAAATTGATGTGTCATTATTACATAAAAGAGCTAGTCAATGGTTAGAAGAACAAGGACTACTGATTGAAGCCTTTGCTCATACCACTGCTGCAGGGGATATTAAAGGAGCGGAGCGACTTATTGAAGGGAAAGGTATGCCGCTACAGTTCCTTGGTGCATTAAACCAGATTATCAGATGGTTGGAGTCATTGCCTAAAAAAATTCTTAATCAAAACCCTACTTTGTGGGTGACATTTGCATCTGTTGTTTTAGGAACGGGTCAAACGATAGGCATTGAGGACAAATTACAAACGGCAGAGAAGTTATTGGAATCGTATGATGAAGATGAGACGACGAAAGATATTAGAGGTCAAATCGCTAGCACTAGAGCAAGCTTGGCTCTTACTAAGCATGATTCGGAAGGCATCATATTTGAGTGTCAAAAAGCACTTGAACTATTAAGCAGTGAAAACTCACATTATAGGGTTGGCACTTATTGGACGCTTGGATATGCATATCAGTTAAGAGGTGAACGTAAAGAAGCACGAAGTACTTACACAGAAGCAATAAAGATAAGTCAAATGTCGGGTAATATTGTTATATATATTTTGGCTTCAATGGGACTTGGTCAAATCCAAGAACTTGACAATGAGTATGTTTTGGCTGAAAAAACATTTCTCCAAATTTTGGAAATGGTTGGTAAAATACCTTTAACTGTGGCCGTTTGTTTAGCACATCTTGGATTAGCTAGAATTTACTATCAGTGGAATGAACTTGAGAAGGCGGCAGAGCATATTGAAGTAAGTATCGAGAACGCACATCTGCTTGTGAATACAGATATCATAGTTACTTGTAATGTCGTTAAGGCATATATTCTTATGGCAAATTCACAATTAGATGAAGCTAATGCCATATTAAGCAAAGCAGAGGTATTAGTTGAAAATAATGATTTTATTCTAAGAATACCTGAAATTGTTGATGTCCATGTTATTTTGAAATTGCGTCAAAACCAAATTGAAGATGCATATGTATTGGCTAATAAAAAGGTTGTTGATATTAGCATGGCTCGTGTTTGGATAGCAAAAGGTGAAATAGATGATGCAATAGAACTACTGGAGAAGCTTCAGTTAGAATATGTTACTAAACATATCAATAATGAACTTATTAAAGTTCAAGTGTTACTTAGTTTGTGTTATAAAGAGACTGGTGATATACAAAAATCCACTCAATTAATGTGCCAGTTAATGACAAAATTGGCATCTGAAAAGTTTGTTAGATTATATCTGGATATTGGCACATCTATGATAGAGTTGATTTATCAGGTTCGGAAACTAGGGGTGGTAAATGATTACATTGAAGAAATTCTAGGTTCTTTTAGAAAGAATAATCAGGCTAAACTGAAAAAAACGAGGATGTTAGTTGAACCATTAAGTATCAGAGAGCTAGAAATATTGGAGCTTATAAATCAAGGCTTAACAAATAAGGAAATAGGTGACCAATTGTTTATTGCTCTTGATACAGTAAAAGGTCACAACAGAAGAATATTTGGCAAACTTGAAGTTAAGACTAGAATAGAAGCAATCAAGAAGGCAAACTTACTTGGTATTATTGATTCATAGTATAGAATCCAGGTGGTTTATGAGTAATAGAGTGGCTGAATCAACAGATTACCCATCATATCAAAATGAAAGATAATGGTGCAAATATCACTATATGTGATTATTATGCACTATTTCTTAAATAGCTCTCTTTTTCTGTTGACAATCATTATCATATAGCACATAATGTAATTAATTAATCACTTATGAAATTGAGGTGTAATATGAAAAAGAAAATAATTGTCTTAATATTTATAGTAATATTGCTAATAATTGCTGCATTTTTTGTTATATCTAGAAATGATAGTCCTACTTTGGCTGAAGGTATCAAGGTAGAGCTAGGAAATTATGAGGAAGTAATAAGTGGAATTGGTTATGTTGAGTACGCAAATGAGGTGTTTGTTAGAGCAGAAGTAGGCGGAAAAATTATAGAAATGCCTAAAGTGGTATCAGATAGAGTCGGAGAAAATGAGTTGATTGTATCCGTTGATAATAAAGACGCAATGTTGCTTTACGATGATTTAGTGACATCTATCGACTTGTCGAAAGCAAGATTAGCTGATTATAATGCAACGTACAATACGAATGTAACAAGTGGTGTCAAACAACAAGATATACTTGTGAGCGAGATGAATAGCTTGCTCCTATTATTAAATCAATTGGAAAATGAAATCAGTAAAAAGACACTACAAGTGAATGAAGGAATTAGTCCCCAAGTAGAACTTAGTACCTTATTAGATAATAAAGAAACACTGTTACAATCAATTGAAACCTTAAAAACTAGAGAATCAGCAATAGTAAAACCGTCTTACACCAATAAAGAACTATCAATTGCTATTGAAAAAGCAGAAAAAAACCTTGCACAACAGGAAGAACAACTGAAAAAATATCAAGTTGTATCACCAATTAAAGGTCTGATTCTTGAAACCTATGCTAAATCAGGAGAATTGATCCAAAGCGGACAAGATATTATGAAAATAGCATCAGATGATAAAAAATATGTGATTGTTGACATTGATGAAAAATATCTAGGTGATCTAACACCGGGAAATGAAGTGACTTTAATATTAGAACAGTATCCTCAAGAATTAATCAAAGGAGGCATTAATAAAACGGCCCCTTTAATAAATAAGGAAACAGGAACGATTGAAGTCAAAGTAGAAATTCTTGATAAGAAAGACTATTTTTTACAAAACATGACAGTTCGTGTTGATTTCTCAACAGTTTCGTTTAGTGATGCCATTTTAATACCCGGCAACTATTTGGTTGATGAGGAAAGTCTAAAAGTGTATATTCTTAACCAAGAACAAATTGTGGAAGAAAGAGTGGTAAATGTATACAACAAAAACGTTGTTTCTGTATATATTACTTCCGGATTAAATCAAGGAGATATAGTGTTGAATCCTACAGATATTGAACCTGGAATGGAAGTGGATGTAACATTAAAAGGGGCTGATTAACCATGATATTTGAATGGAAAATTGCATTTCGTTTTTTGAAAGAAGGCAAAGGCCAATCCATATTCATCCTTCTTGGCATCAGTGTGGGTGTTGCTGTTATGGTTTTTCTGAATACTTTAATTACAGGACTTCAAGTTAATCTCATCGATCAAACCGTTGGAAGCAGTGCTCATGTTTGGATCACCGGCCAATCCGATTTCGAGCAACAAATGAAATCGTTACTTGATGATAACTATCTTCCTGGAAATAACGATACTCGAACGGTTCAACTTTCGAATTGGGAAAATATTATCGAAGTGTTGGAAAAGAGAACTGATTTAAAAGGAATATCTCCCTCAGTTGATGGCAACGCATTCTATACAAGTGCAAGTGAGGTAACGCCTGTACTTGTAAAAGGGTTTGATGAAGTCAGGTCTAATACAATTTACGGCATCAGTAATAAAATTGTATCAGGTTCAAGTAATTACAGCGGAAATAATATTTTGGTGGGTACTGATTTTTATAATGACAACGGACTTACACTAGGTGAAGCCATCAAATTGACGTTGCCCTCAGGTGTTAGTCAAACTTTTGTTATCAACGGTGTTTTTGATTTGGGAAATGGTGGAGTCAATAGTAGTTGGATTATTCTTGATCTTAAGCGTGCGCAAAAAATGTATAATTACGGAAATAATATATCTAGACTTGAACTTCAGATAAACGATGTATTTGACGCTGAGCTTGTTGATGCATCATTACAAAATAGGTTCAGTGGTGTTGAAGTGAATAATTGGATCGTAAATAACAGTTCCCTATTAGCAGCGTTGCAAAGTCAAAGCTCTTCGTCAATTTTGATTCAGGTTTTCGTACTACTGGCAATAACGCTAGGTATATCAAGCGTGTTAGCCGTTTCAGTAGTTCAAAAATCGAAACAATTAGGTATTTTAAAAGCTATGGGAACGAGAAATGGTCAAGCAAGCAGAATTTTCTTGTTACAAGGGGCTTTGCTTGGTAGCATTGGTGCAATGCTGGGTGCTCTATTTGGAGTCGGAATAATAAAAATGTTTTTGTGGGGGACAGCCATTTCAACGGGAGTCCCTATTTTCCCATTGACAGTTGAGTTTGGTAGTATCGCAGTAATTGTTGCAATTGCAGCTATATCGAGTACGTTGGCCGCATTCTTACCGGCTAAACGCTCAAGTAAATTAAATCCGGTGGAGGTGATTCGTAATGGCTAATGAAATAGTATTAGAAGCAAAAGATTTAACAAAAGTATATGGCACAACTATTAAAAATGAAGTATTACATCAATTGAATTTTACAATTGTCAAAAATGAATTTACATCGATTATCGGATATTCCGGATCGGGTAAATCAACTTTACTTAATATATTAGGAGCACTTGATCAACCGACTCATGGTGAAATTTACTTTAAAAATAGGACTTTCGGAAAGATGAGTTCAGATGAGTTAGCTGCTTTTCGTAATCAGAACCTTGGATTTATTTTTCAATTTCATCACTTGTTACCTGAATTTAGTGCTCTTGAAAATGTGTTGATTCCTACCTGGATTTATGCAGGAAGGGCAACCAACAAATATTTAGCAAGAGCTAAAGAATTGCTGGAACTTGTTGGTTTAAAAGAATTTATGTCAAAGAAAGTAACTAACTTGTCCGGAGGGCAACAGCAACGCGTTGCCATTGCTCGTTCATTAATCAATGATCCGACCATTTTACTCGGAGATGAACCGACAGGTAATCTTGACAGTGATACCACCGATCAAGTGTATGGATTGTTTCGCAAAATCAATAAGGATTTAGGTACTACACTTATTATTGTTACCCATAATGATCATATTGCTGCAAAATCTGATCGTGTTATTGAACTTACCGATGGACATATAAGTAGAGATTATATGAATAATTCTCTTACAGAAACAGAAGCTTTCGAAAAAGTTGCACCAATTTATTGCAGAACTTGTAAAAGGATGAGTTATGTGAAAAGCAATCTTTGAATTGATTAAATTTGACCAGCCCTTAAAGCTGGTCATTTATTTGTATGAGTAAAGTATAAGATTTACTTGTCATATAACCACAATCGTATTAAACTTACAATGTGCGGATAAACTGAAAGGAAGTTACTTATAATGAAAGTTGTTAAACTTACAGAGCCGTATCTAAATGAATTTAAGAACTACTGTAGACTATACGAAAAAGATCATGATGAATCTTTTTTATCAGAATCTCAACTTAACAACTTTGACATCAAAGATAATCTGACTTATTTGCTTCTTAATGAAGAGAAAATCATAGGTGTTATTTCAATAATGTTTAAGAAACAAGGACGAGTTCGTATTTTTCATGTTGTACAAACATACTTTATTACGGATGAATCCCTTTATATTGCTTATCAACAATTATTTATGGCATTAGTTTCGGATCCAATAGTAAAAGACTCTATCCCACAGATAAATCTTTTTATACCAGAGAATAAAGAAACTGCAACTGAAATATTTAAAAAACTAGATTTCGAAATTGAACGTTATGTTTATGTTCTTAAAAGAAATTCAAAAGTAGCGAATACAATGAATTTAGATGGTAGTTATGTGTTCAAACCTATGAATGTCCATAATGAAGCTGGGATTTGGTCTGATATACGTAATGAAGCTTTTCAAGTATTAAAAGGCTTTAAACCAACAACCGCCCAAGATATTAAAGACATGTATAATGACGCTGATAATATACCAGAAGGAAATCTCATTTTGTGGCATAATGACACTCCTGTAGCTATTATTAAAGTGTCAATAGATAATGAAAATGGCGAAATATTCGGTTTTATTGGTCCAATTGCTGTTATTCCTGACTATCAAAGAAAAGGAATTGGCAGAAACTTACTTAGAAAAATAATCAATCTATCCTATGAATTAGGCCCTTGGAAAAACAGCCTATGTGTTAACGCAGATAATGAAAATGCAGTTAAATTATACCTAGATGAGGGCTTTTTTAAAGAAGAAGTTGTTATCGCCATGGTACATAATAATCACCCCGTACAAACTGTGAACACTTAGTTCGTTGTATTAATTTAGATAGCCAAATGATTAGTGGATGATTGAATTTATTATGGAACATTTTGGGTTATCATCTCGTCCAAGAAATATAGAATATAAAAGGAGGGTTTATATGAACCTAAAAATCATAACAATGTTTATACTAATAGCAATATTGTCATTAACAGGATGTAGAATAACTAAACAAGAAACTATTAAGGAAGATATAACTGAAGAACTTCCTATTGATAATGATTCATCAACTGATTTAGTAACATATGGCGTTGCAGGATTGATTAGTACGATAACTGATAATGGAGATAATACCGGATCCATTTTTGTAGAAGGAGACTTAGCAACCAATGGCGCTGAATATGATAAAGCCAGTGTATCAATATCATCAGACACAAAAATCTATTTGAACGAGGAAGGTGGCATTAGTGACTTAGAAGTAGGTCAATATGTCCAAGTGTTTTTTGAAGGTCCAGTCATGGAATCATATCCGGTCCAAGCAGCGGCGAAACAAATCAATGTTATCGATGAACCGGTCTTTACAGACGATCCTACTGAAAGTGAATAACTTTTTAAAAAGAGCTTATAAGCCCGTTTAAGATTGTTAATAAAGTGCGTGTTGGCTCTAGATTAAACTGCTTTCCCTAATATTTATGATAGCTAAGAGAAAAGGATAGTTGAAAACTAATTATCTTTTTTAGTTGATTGTCTATTGTTGTGTTTGCTAATATTTCAGATGAAAGTGTTGGCATTACAAAGATATTCAGATATAATATAATTTGAATAGTATATTGTAATTGATGATTGCATGAATCAAAAGAGAATTGTGATAGGGGAAGAAGTTATGAGAAAAGGAAGAAATTATTATCAAGCCATTAATATGGAGATAAAAGAACACAGAAGTTCTTTTATCGTATTCACGATTCTACGAGCATCTATCATTGCTATCATAATTCATCAGATTTACACAGGTCAATACGAAAATGTCTATTTGTGCGTGTTGACTCTTTTATTGTTGTTTGTTCCAAGTATCGTTCAGGTTCAGTTTAAAATTGAGATTCCACCTACATTGGAAATCATTATCTTTTGCTTTATCTATGCAGCTGAAATATTAGGGACACTCAACTCTTTTTATAACATTATTCCTTTCTGGGATAGCATACTGCATACCTTGAATGGATTCCTGGCTGCTGCTATTGGATTTTCTCTGATATGGCTTTTAAATGACAGTGAGAACCAAAAAGTTGAGTTGTCGCCGTTGTATTTATGCATGGTTGCTTTTTGCTTTTCCATGACCATCGGTGTGATTTGGGAATTTTTAGAATATGGCATGGATACGCTGTTTGCAATGGATCATCAGAGAGACACGTTGGTTCATGTGATCAATTCCAGGTTGCTGGACCCTGAGGTGTTCGGAGCTGGAAAAAGCGTTTCGGGCATACATGAAGTCGTGATTGACGGTCAACCCATGGGACTTGACGGATACTTGGATATCGGACTTATTGATACTATGAAAGACATGTTTGTCAATTTTATAGGTGCTTTAGTTTTCTCGATTTTTGGATATTTCTATGCGGGGTACAGGAACAATAATACCATTGAGCGTTTTATTCCAAAGCGTAAGGATAGTGATAAAGACTACTTAAACCCTGAAAATCGTATTAAATCGATAAGCTAGATCAGAACTGATTTCAGAGGATTATTATAATATCTCATCTTTACAATAATGTAAGTCGTATAAAAAATAGTTCGGGTCCCGTTCACCGTTGACAAAGTGTGAAATAATTGTAAAAAATTGAAAGAAAATATTAAAGAAAGAGAGAATACTATGGAATATGAAGTATGGGAAAATTCGTGGATGGAATTGTTTGAGAAGGTTATGATGGGCGAGTATGAAACCCTTAGCGAGGATGAACGAATTTGGTATAATATTCGTTCGTTAATAGATAGTGTTGATGACGGCGGAATCATGAGTTATTTTAATAGCCCAAATGGAGATTATTTAGAAGAAACCTTGGAAGATTTAGATAAAATTGGTTGTGATAATGTAATCGAAATGTTAATGAGTATCTGTGGATTGTTCCCAGAAGACAAACCATCGAAAGATGTAGAAAAAAGGAATGAAGTTATAGATACATGGGATATGGAAGGACGGGACTTTAGTGAGTTTTTTGAAGCCGTTGATGAGAATTTTTATGAAATAGAGGATGAGTTAGAAACGAGTCTTGAGCCAATTATTCAGAGAATTCTTGATGTTAGCAAGTAGCATTATATGGGAGATGAATTTATAAGAGTGTGAACTGTTTTCTTTTGATAATCAATCCTATCTATTACCATAATATGTCCCTTTCAATTATCAATTTACAAGAGTATAATTAAGGTCAAAACAACTTTAGTACCTGCTATGAGTACAAAATTGATCAAAGATTTGAATAGAGTAGTCGGGAGGAAAACAAATGAGGGAAATCGGTGGTTATATTGAACTTGATCAGTACACTCTACCTATGCTTCATGAAGGGGCACTCGCGTTGAATTGTGGCAGAAACTGCCTTGCATATTTGATTCGTGCAAGGAAAATCAGAGCAATTACTCTACCGAAATTTCTTTGTGAATCAGTGAAAAATTTATGTCAGGTGGAACAGATTCAAGTGAATTATTACTCAATTAATGAACAGTTTATGCCTCAAGAAGTTTCGCTGAAATCAGATGAATGGCTTTATATCGTAAACTATTATGGGCAACTCACACATGATCAAATAAAAGCACTAGCCGTTAAGTATAAAAGGATTATAGTAGATCAATCACAGGCTTATTTTGATATGCCGGTGAAAGGGATTGACACGCTATATACATGCAGAAAGTTTTTTGGTGTACCTGACGGAGCTTTTTTATATACAGATGTTCAGCTTGATGAGGAACTATCACAAGATGAATCATTTGAGCGAATGAATTTCCTTTTGGGAAGGTATGAGCGAACAGCATCGGAATTTTTTCATGAATTTGCTTCCAATTACAACCTTTTTGCTAGTGAGCCTATTAAGCGGATGTCAAAACTAACAGATAACCTATTGCATGGTATAGACTATGGCGCAGTAAGTCAGCGCAGGTATGATAATTTCAGATATCTGTCTAAGGCATTTGGCTCTATTAATCTACTCGATATTCATGATGTTGAAGGTGGATTTGCGTATCCCTTGTGGGTGGAAAATGGTGCCGAATTACGTGAAAAACTTATAGAGCAGAAAATCTATATTCCAACCCTATGGCCTAATGTACTTAAAGATGTTGAAGAAAATGACCTTGAGTATAAGATGGCAAAAAATATTTTGCCGATTCCCTGTGATCAGAGATATGATCAGAATGATATGGACTACATTATTAGTGCTTTGAGCAAAGAATTAACAAAGAAGGCACCATACAATTCTAGCATTAAGCAGAATTCCAGGGTCTGACTCTGAGTAGTCGCTTGGAGGAGTTTGAATATTATTATCAAGAAGCAAGATAATATCCTCGAGCAAATGATGCGTTAGCCTCAGATAATCTTATTTAATAGAAATAGATTAACATAATAGACTTTAGGCAGAAAAATATGCTTTAAGGTCTATTTTTTTGAAAAATACCTTGACAAAACTATTGCATTGTTATAACAAGTACTTAGCGATACTAAGTACTTGTTATAACAAAACATGAAAGGAGCTTTTATGATTAGTTTGAATCAGCAATTTAAAAAGGGTGTCTTAGAGATACTTGTTCTAAAGATTGTTAACAGTCATGATGTATATGGATATGACCTGATTAAACAATTGGATGAGCAAAGCAGTGGGTACTTCATCCTCAAGGAAGGGTCCTTATATCCTATCATGTATCGATTAGAAGACAAAGGATACATTGAAAGTTATAGAACAGATGTAGGTGAAAAGAGGAAAGTACCTAGAAAATATTACAAAATCACAACTGAAGGTAAAGAAGCGCTGGAACTGATGATAGAAGAATGGTTGGAGTTTCAGAAAACCGTTTTAAGTATGATTCAGTAGATAAGGAGGATAATATGAGTCAAGTGAATTTTAAAAAATATGCAAATCAAGTGGTTGTACAATTGGATTGTAACGCTAAAACGAAGAAAAGAATTAGAGAAGATATTATTGATATGTTGAATGAAAAATCGATGGATAGACCTGATGCTGAACCTGTTGAATTAGTTGGATCAGTAAGTGATATGGTGAATGAGTTCACTGATAATTTGGAAAATTATTCGTCCAGTAATCAAGGACACTCATATAACAGAAAATCTGAAATTAGTATTTTAGGGTTGCCTTTATATCATATTACAGGTAATCAAAATATTATTGCAAAAGGCATTCTTGCTATTGGACCAAAGTCTGTAGGTGTTATTAGTGTTGGCGGTATCAGTTTTGGCATTATCAGTTTTGGTGGCATTTCTGTTGGGTTGTTTTCATTAGGAGGACTAGCTGTAGCTATTCTAGGAGCAGTAGGAGGCTTGGCAATAGCAGGTGATGTAGCGATAGGAGGTCTCGCAATAGCTTATTCAATGGCCATAGGTGGCCTAGCCATTGCAAAAGATGTTGCCATTGGTGGGATTACGAGTGCTCAATTAATGGGATATCGTCAAAGTTTTATAAAACCAAGCTACTTAGATGAAGGGGCATTTAGAGCTTTTAAGATTCCAGAATATATTAAGGATTTTAGAAATGCATTTGATGATATGGCAATCGATTTTGGGCTAGTGAAGAAGTGGATTATTGATTCAGTTATAAAAGGCCCTAAATAAAAAAAATATAAATAATAATAAAGTGGCAAAAGTCAAAAGTGACTTTTGCCACTTTTTGCTATGAAGACAATGAGTACCTTGTGATTGGAATAACTTTTGGTGTTGATAAAATATGGAGGTTTTCAATCAAATATACTCACGAATAGCTAAATTGTTCAAGTAATTATTGTATTTATGATATATAATTATCATTAAGCATTAGAACAGTAAAATAGTTAGGAGTTTATAAATTGAGTAAAAGAGTAGAAATCCAAAAAACAATTGAAAATGTGCTCGAAAATTCATGTTTAAACCGAGTTCAAATAAGAAAGACTGTGACATTTCAAATAATTACTAAAAATCAAATAAGTGTTAAAGTAGACTTACATGGCTTAAACCTTGAAGAAACCAAAGATATAATTCAACGATTATTTGCAACTAAAAAGTTACATATAACAGAAATAGAGATAGTACATGGTTACAAAAGGGGAACTGTACTAAAGGATTATATTGAAAAGGATTTCAAACATTCCAGACTTGATAAAGGAAGGAATCGAATATGTAATGAGGGTGCCACAAAATTATATTTGAAACCATGGAGTGAAGTATTGAAGCAAGAAAATAAACCTAAAATAAAATTTAGGAAATCTGATAATAAACCAAATTCACACATAGAGCAAAGTGAAGAAGCCGTTGTTAATGATGCTTTGTTTCAACTCGCTATGATCAAAGAAAAAGTCAAGGAAGCAAGAATAAGTGGAGAGATAACGCATGAAGCCTATGATAATATTTTGAATCAAGAACAACTGGAGTATATTAAACCATTATTGGAGATATCATTAACTAAAGAAGAATTTCTGTTTAGAATACTTAATCTATATGTGTATCAAGATACAATGTATGTTGACGTAGGCTTCAATAAGATGCAATTAACAGAAGTTACAAAACTAGTAAATAAGTTATTGAGTTTGCAAAGCGAAAATCAGATTATAATGATGTTGAGACATAAGAATAAAAGGGATGGTGTTATTAAAGACTACATAAAAAACACCTTTAACGATGAGATGCTTTTTGAAATGAAGATTAATGAAGATAATACATTAACAACGATAAAAAAGAAATAAATATTGATATGTGATTAAAAGAAACTGTAAATTGAAATAAGAAAGGGAGAATATGAAAAAAGTAATTATTTTAACAGCCTCAACGGGTGGAGGACATAATAAAGTAGCACAAACATTAAAGGAAGAATTATTGGATTTAGGTCATCAAGTAGAAGTAGTTGACTTTTTAAAAAGTCAGAATAAAATCTATGAGATGATTGTCAGTCATGGTTATGAATTGTTAGCTAGTAAGTTTCCGACATTATATGGTGAATTATATAAGTTCTCAAATAGTGATCAATTAAGTCCTATAGCCATTGGTGCAATAAGACGATCTGAAAAAGCATATACAAAGAAGGTTATTGAAGAATTCAATCCAGATCTTATTGTAACAACTCATCCTTTCGCTGCCGCAGCCATTGGTGGTTTAAAGATGAGTGGAGAAATCTCACAACCTGTTATAGCAATAGTAACAGATTTTATAGCGCATATGGCTTATTTGAGCGAGGGAATAGACCATTATATTGTAGGTAGTCCATTTACAAAAAAGAAACTTGAACGAGCAGGTATTCTTGCAAAGAGGATACATGCATTTGGTATACCTGTCTCTAAAGAATTTTATAACAATGAGTCACCTAAGAATTCTGAATTCACCATTCTTGTAATGGGTGGTAGTATGGGATTGTCTCAAATGAAAGAGGTAGTTGAAGAACTTATTGAAGAACTCAGTGATTTAAAGCTTATCATTGTAACAGGCAATAATAAAGAGTTGTATGATAAATTAGAAGATGAATATAAGGAGCAAATTGATAAGAAACAAATTGAATTGTATGGATTCACAAAAGAAGTCCATAAACTAATGGATCAAGCACATCTTGTCGTAACAAAACCAGGTGGGTTGACTGTTAGTGAATCAATTGTTAAAGAGGTACCTCTTATTGTTCCCTTCTACATACCTGGACAGGAATATGAAAATCTCATGTTTTTAAGTTTGCACGGGGCTGCAATTGGTGTGGATAACCCTGAAATGATTCCAGTTGTTATAACACATCTTAAAGAAAATGCAGATGATTATGATCGAATGAAAAAGGGAATGGCTTCGATTAAAGAACACATCGACCAAGATGGATTTAAAAAATTAGTAGAAATGATGGATATTAAATAATGTATCGTAATCAAAGAAATTAATCTAATAAGATTAAAGATTCCATATTTATATAAATCAGAAGTCATCATAGCATAGTTGAAACATAAGTGGCATGTCAATGACGTAAGTGAAGGAGAAACTCATGGATAAAGACTTGGCGAAACTTTTAGAACAATTAACCCTTGAAGAAAAAGCGGGACTTAGTTCAGGATTAGATTTTTGGTGTTTAAAAGGTGTTGAGCGATTAAATATCCCTTCTATTATGGTTGCAGATGGCCCTCATGGACTGCGTAAACAAGGTAGAGAATCTGACCATGTTGGTCTTAATGAAAGCGTTAAAGCCACTTGTTTTCCTACCGCTTCTGCAACTGCCAGCACATGGGACGAAGACCTGCTATATGAAATGGGTGTAGCACTTGGTGAAGAGTGTCTTCAAGAAGACGTTGCTGTCATACTTGGTCCAGGAGCTAATACTAAAAGATCACCGCTATGTGGTCGCAATTTTGAATATATTTCAGAAGATCCATATCTTACCGGACGTATAGGGGCTGCATTAGTTAACGGCATTCAAAGCCAAGGCATTGGCACCTCCCTTAAACATTTTGTCTCCAATAATCAAGAATATAGACGTATGGTTATAGATACTGTTGTTGATGAAAGAGCTTTTCGGGAAATATATCTAGCAGGTTTTGAAAATGTCATCAAAGAAGCACAACCTTGGGCTGTTATGTGTTCATATAATCGTATTAATGGTACCTTTGCTAGCGACAATAAAGTTATTTTGACAGATATTCTGAAAGAAGAGTGGCGTCACACAGGATTAGTTATGACAGATTGGGGTGCGACGAATAATAGAGTTAAAGCAATAAAAGCTGGAATGGAATTAGAAATGCCATCAAGTGGTGGATTTAATGATCGGAAAATCGTTGAAGCAGTCAAAAGTGGAGAATTGGATGAAGCCGATTTAGATAAAACGGTTATCAGAGTTTTAGAATTAATATATAAATGCCAAGAGAACAAGAGGGAAAACTTCACTTATGATGTTGATAAACACCATCAACTAGCAAGAAAAATAGCAGGTGAATCAGCTGTTTTGCTAAAAAATGATGAAAGAATACTTCCTCTTAAAGATGAAAAAATAGTGGTTATTGGTACATTTGCAAACATACCAAGATATCAAGGTGCAGGAAGTTCATTGATTAATCCTACTAAATTAGAAAGTGCCTTAGATGAATTAGATAGGAGAGGCACAAAGTATGTATATGAACCCGGTTACTCAACCACAACAGATCTAGTTGAGGTGGATTTAATCGAAAAAGCAAAGAACATAGCGAGAGAAGCAGAGGTCGTTTTGCTATACGCCGGCCTTACAGATGACTATGAATCAGAAGGTTTTGATCGTACGCATTTAAAAATGCCAACGAATCAACTGAAACTTATTGAGGCTATATGTGAAGTCAATCAAAATGTTGTGATTGTCCTTCAAAATGGCGCTCCTATTGAAATGCCTTGGTTAGAAAGTGTAAAAGCTGTTTTAGAATGTTATCTAGGTGGGCAGGCTGGTGGGCCGGCATCAATTGATGTGTTGTATGGCAATATTAATCCTGGTGGAAGACTTGCAGAAACATTTCCAATTAAACTTGAAGATGATATAGTCACAAAGTGGTTTGGTATGGGTCCTCAAAGTGTTGAACATAGAGAAAGTATTTATGTTGGTTACAGGTATTATGACAAGGTTGATAAAAACGTTTTATTTCCATTTGGCTATGGATTAAGTTATACAGAATTTGAGTATAGCGAATTAAGTATAAGTCATAATAAGATTAAAGATGTTGATCAACTAGAAGTCAGCTTCAATGTAAAAAACACAGGAAATAAATTCGGTTCAGAAGTAGCACAAGTTTATGTTAAGGATATCGAAAGTACTATTTTTAGACCTGAAAAAGAACTAAAAGAGTTCAAAAAAATATATCTAGAACCTGAAGAAGAAAAATCTATATCAATGATTTTAGATTCAAGAGCGTTTGCTTATTACAATACAATGATAAATGATTGGCATGTTGAATCAGGAGAGTTTGAAATACTAGTAGGTTCTTCAAGTAGAGATATTCATCTAAATATAAATGTTGAAGTAGAATCAACCCAAGATATAGAGAGCCCAAATTATATATTAGTTGCTCCAGAATATTATAATCTTAGAGAAGCTAACATGGATATCTCAACAAAAAGTTACGAGGCATTACTGGGTCGTCAAGTAATAACTAATTCCCCGATTAGAAAAGGTGATTTTGATATTAATTCAACACTTAAAGATATCAGTGTCACATTTATAGGGGATCAGTTAAGAAAAATGGTTCTTAACAATGTTATGAAAAAGATGGAATCTGACAATGAGAAACAAATCAAGATGATGGAAGCTGTAGTTAATGATATGCCGGTGAGATCAATGGTTCTTATGGGTGGAGGTATGATTAACTTTGAAATGGCTGATGGATTAATTGATATGGTAAATGGTAAGTTTTTAAAAGGTCTGCTTAAGGTGATTAAACACCGTTAACAAAGTGTGAACACTTTGTTGTCAATATACTTTAACAAAGGACGTGAAAATAATGAATAAGCATAAACACCCGGAAATCTATCATAAACATATAAATAAGAACAATTATTTTGAAGGTTGGTATTATAAACAGGTCTCTGCGGATAGTAAACATACAATAAGTATTATTCCTGGTGTCAGTTATGATAGTCAAGGTGCTCATAGCTTTATCCAATGTCTTTACTATAATAAACAAAACGGCATAGAAGCTCATAATGTTGATTATGCTATACAGGACTTCAAAACCATAAACTCACCTTTTGAAGTTACTATTAAAGACAATCATTTTAGTTATGATGGAATAAATATAGACATAAATAATAAAGATCTAGTAATTAAGGGAAATATAGGATTTTCGGATATCACTCCAATTCAGACCAATCTTGTTAACCCCAATATTATGGGTTTTTTTAGCTATATACCATATATGGAATGTAATCATGGAATCATTAGTATGAATCACAGGCTTTCTGGAAGTATAGAAATTAATGGTAACAATGTAGATTTCACAGGTGGTAAAGGTTATATTGAAAAAGATTGGGGGCGTTCATTTCCAAGCAACTATATTTGGGTGCAATCGAACCATTTCAACAATCCTAGTGTTAGTCTTTTTTGTTCTATCGCTAGAATTCCTTTTGGGCTATTCTCCTTTACTGGCGTAATCTGTAATTTTATTCATAATGAATCTGAATATCGTTTTGCTACTTATAATGGATCAAAGTTAACGATTATTGAAGTGTCGAATCAATCATTTTCTATTCGTTTAAAGAATAGTATACATACACTTTTGGTTAAAGGATCAACTGAATTATCCAAAGATTTATTAGCACCAAAGCTTGGCTCAATGAACACAACAATAAAAGAAGGATTGTAACTATTCAGTCAGCTAAGTATCTAGTCAGCTGAATTGTGCAATTCGCTGAAATTTATTTTTTTCAAACGGTCTGTCAACAACTTCTTCTTTATGTTATCCACATACTCTTTGTTCACATCTC
>Ga0314774_1000281_pt1 | contig 44784 bp, 36 predicted proteins | sample MetaGCBIA2018_FD_204515 | JGI IMG/M metagenome (GOLD analysis project Ga0314774, IMG submission 204515) | Cryopeg brine microbial communities from Beaufort Sea near Barrow, Alaska, United States - CBIA 2018 | ecosystem: Environmental > Aquatic > Marine > Coastal | place: USA: Alaska | collected... | reverse complement strand
TCTTCTTGGTATGTTTGTCACCACAAAAAGGGCAGTTTTTTGATTCATGGCTTTGATTCCTTGCAAATATAGACAGTATATAGCTTTAGCTCATGCACCAGCATGAATTTTGTCCATTACACCTCAAATTTTGATAATTACGCCCATCAAAAATACGATGCAGAATAAATTACAGTCAGTATCAAAGAGTTATGAATATATGGGCACAAAAAAATACCACTATCCGCTAGAGCAGACAGTGGTATTACTTATAAGGCTAATTAGTAATACTATGGAGGCGACTTATTTTAGAGACTTTATGTTACCGAACAACGTCAATTAACTGCTCTAACTGACCCTCGTTCATAACCATATTTATGAATAAAGTCTAATTATTAGTACCGCATCCATAGCATAATCAAATCATAATCAGAGCAATCTAAGCACTGGCTTTTAGATCTAGACGTGCTTGATGCAATAATGGCTCAGTGTAGCCGCTAGGTTGAGTGCGACCCTTAAAGATTAGATCACAAGCCGCTTTGAATGCGTATGAGTGCGCTAAGTCAGTAGCCATAGGCTGGTAATCAGGATCATCAGCGTTTTGTTCGTCGACGACTTTTGCCATGCGCTGCATCGTATCCGTCACTTGCTGCTCGCTGACAACACCGTGATGTAGCCAGTTGGTGATATGCTGGCTTGAAATACGTAAGGTCGCACGATCTTCCATGAGACCAACATCATTGATATCAGGCACCTTTGAGCAACCGACGCCTTGATTTACCCAGCGTACCACATAACCCAAGATACCTTGTGCATTGTTCTCAAGCTCTTGCTGTTTTTCTTCATCTGTCCAATTGGTCTCTTTTGCCAATGGAATGGTCAAGATATCATCTAGGCTTGCACGGTCACGTGATTTTAGGCGGTCTTGAACATCAGACACGCTTACTTGGTGGTAGTGCATACTGTGTAAGGTAGCCCCTGTTGGTGAAGGAACCCAAGCGGTACTGGCACCAGATTTTGGATGGGCAGCTTTGGTATCCATCATCTCTTTCATTTCATCAGGTTTTGCCCACATGCCTTTGCCAATCTGAGCACGACCTTGCAGACCCGTTTCTAGACCGATATCAACGTTCCATTGCTCATACGCAGGCTGCCATGCTTGCGACTTCATATCACCTTTACGTACAAAAGGTCCAGCATTCATACTGGTATGCATCTCATCACCCGTACGATCTAAAAATCCAGTATTGATAAAGATAACCCGCTCTTTGGCTTGACGAATAGCTTCTTTGAGATTGACCGTCATGCGACGCTCTTCATCCATGATGCCAATCTTAAGAGTGTTGCGTGGTAGACCAAGCACATCTTCAGAGGCTGCAAATAAGTCATCAGCAAACTTCACTTCATCAGGGCCATGCATTTTTGGCTTAACGATATACATAGAGCCTTTGCGTGAGTTCGATAGCTCGTTCTTACCTTTGATGTCGTTTAGGGTCAAGAGTGGCGTAATTAAACTGTCCATAATCCCTTCAAAGATCTCTTCTTGTCCGTCACCGATATCTACTAAGATGGCAGGGTTTTGCATCAAGTGACCGACGTTACGGATTAACAGTAGCGCGCGTCCGGGTAGAATAAGCGTACCGCCATCTGGCGTGGTATATTCACGGTCTGGGTTTTGTTTGCGCGTGAGTGTTTTGCCACCCTTCTCAAAACTTTCTTGCAAATCGCCATTCATAAGGCCTAGCCAATTGCGATAGACTTCGACCTTTTCTTCGGCATCAACCGCAGCGATTGAGTCTTCACAATCTTGAATGGCAGTAATCGCTGACTCAAGCAGGACGTCTTTGATAGAGGCAGGATCGTCTTTACCAATCGGATTGTTACTATCGATCTGAACCTCAGCGTGCAACTTATTATTTTTAAGCAAAATACCAGAAGGACTATTGGCATCGCCAACATAGCCTACGAATTTAGCAGGATCTTGGAGCTGGGTGCTGCTAGTGCCTTGTGCGAGCTCAAGCTTACCGTCTACCACATTGAAACCAGTCACATCGTTATATGAGCCTGAAGCCAATGCAAAATGCTCATCCAAGAATTTTTTAGCATAGGCCACAACAGCGGCACCGCGCTTAGGATTATAACCGCCTTTGGCTTCTTGACCCTTGTCATCACTGATAACATCAGTACCATACAACGCATCGTATAAGCTGCCCCAGCGCGCGTTGGTGGCATTTAGCGCATAGCGGGCATTACGTACCGGTACTACCAATTGCGGTCCTGCGATATGAGCAATCTCGTCGTCGACATTGTCTGTGGTTACAGTGAAGTCATCGCCTTCTGGTAACAAGTAGCCGATGTCTTGTAAGAAGGTTTTGTATTTAGGGTAATCAATCGAGCCGTCTTTGGCAGGATGGTCCAAATGCCACTGATCAATCTTGGCTTGCATCTCATCACGGGTCGCCAGCAGTGCCTTATTACGCGGAGTAAATTCTTTAATGACTTTTTCAAAACCTGACCAATAGCTGTCTGAATCAACACCCACTTTAGGCAGCACTTCATTTTCAATAAAGTGATAAAGCTGCTCGTCGATTGCAAGAATTCCTTTTTGGATACGATTAACGTGAGAAGACTGGCTCATAGTGGTGTCCTTATATATTCGTAAAATTTATTGGTTGATTTATGTCATTGACAGCGTACATTAATACTGGCTTAACGCAGGGCATTCAGTTCAAATTTGAATGAGACGCTAAGCAAATTTGACAGCTGCCCTACTCTGCTACTTGATGAAAACGTTATAACTGGGAGGCTTATAAATTATAATCAGTTAATCATATGCTACTGGTAGCTACTGATGATGAACGCCACTAAAAGCATGCTGATGTCAGTCACACAATAGCTCAATCTCAATAGCGCTTGCCTCTGACATACTGATGGCTGTCATATTTGGAGGTCTCATTGTCTGAGTATCTCAAGACGTGATTGTAGTGATAAAAAATGCCTTATATGAAGAAAGACTCTCGTAAAAGCCACTTCAATCTCATTGTGAGTAGACCTTATCTACTATCAGCAACTACTAATGATAAGATAACAATAGTAAGATAAAACGCTGCAAAAGCAAATCTCATCCTACTATCAAATAATGAAATAAACAATAAAATACCATTCAGTAAATAAATAGCGTACTTTTATACCTGTGATAGCCTATATTCCATCTACCTTTAAAGGTATAATAGGACACATGTAAAGAGGTGACCTACGAGTAACTATAAACTGTAAGCAATCATTACAGACCCTGATTATGCTTAACGGGTATTTAAGGTAGCCAATTTTTTTTATTGCTTATGTTACGATCATGACAATGCGCGCCTCTGACCCACCACTACCCTTATCTCAACAAAGACTAAACTATGATGACTACCCGTAATGACGATAGTAGGACTCCTCCCGCAGCAGCCAACCAAAATATAGATCCTGACATAAAGTCTGATATAACGACTATAGGAAGCAGCGATGGGGACAGTGTCGATATTACGCAGTTGCGTACGCCACTGAAAGTGGATCTATCGCCTATTTATGGATTTTTGGGCGGTCGAACCACGCAAGCTTGGGTTGATGCCGCGCTCAGCGACCTTCCATTGATCATTCAAGATCATGCCAACTGCGAAAAGAAGGCGGCAGGCACAGCGATGAATCTAATCTTTCGTTATGAGTTTTCTTATGATCTGCAATGTAAGTTAGCCCAGCTGATACGCGAAGAGATGCTACATTATGAGCAAGTGCTTGGCATTATGAATGAGCGTGGGCAGGACTGGGAATATCTTAGTGCGGGGCGTTATGCTAAAGGCATGCTGAAGCACAAGCGGACTTATGAACCTGCAGCGATGGTAGATGTATTGATTATTGGGGCGTTTATTGAGGCGCGATCTTGTGAACGCTTTGCGGCGCTGGCAGAAGTCATTGACGATGAGCGACTGGCTAAATACTATCGCTATCTTTTAAAGTCAGAAAGTCGCCATTTTGAAGATTATTTGACTCTAGCGCAGTCATTATCAGATGATAATATCGATGAGCGAGTAGCGTTTTTTAAGACCATAGAAGCTGATCTGATATCTAGCCCTGATACTGAATTACGCTTTCATAGCGGCATGCCAGCTTAAATCATGATTTAGAATATGTCCCAAAAAAATGACAGTAGATACAACATAAAAAGATGCAACATAAAAAGTAGCGATCATCCTTGCCAGTCTTGACGTCAACCGATGACCGCTACTTTTTACTTAAACACACCAGTTGTTTAGTCACACTAGTGGCCTTTTATTTACTCATCTTAGAGATACGTACGTCTACTTTTTATTTTCCGTGACGGAGGTGTCATACTGTTCATGGTCTTTTACCACATTATGCGGATCATAGTCGGCAGTGGCTCGTTCGGCCGCTGCTGGGTTGACCTTTTGTAAGGCATCATCTGGGACAATACCATTATTGTCGTCCGCATCTTTTATCTTATAGTTTTCACTGCTGCTTACATGATCGTTATGCATATCCTTTGAAGTGCTCATAATTCATCCTTATTAGGGTAATGGTTGAACGAATTGACGACAGCAATATTGGAGCTAACCAGTAGATCCTAAACGCTAGTCCTTTTCATCAGGATTTAGAATGCGTGTTTGCGCGTTATCGATACTGGCATAGCGATTCATGTCTGTTAATGCTTCGCTCTTCGGCGCTTCGCTACCGACAGTATCTTCATTGATACCTTCGTCAAATGGGGTGCTACCTTCTTGGTCGCGTCGATCTGGCTGGCGTGCTGGGTTATCACCATCATTGACATGCTCGGAGCCGATGACATCCTCTTCGAAAGTATCTGTCCCTTTATTTACCGTGGTATTCTCTTCTATCTCGTCATTACTATCATGAAAGCTGTCATTATGGGTCGCTGACAGTGCTGCTGTTTGCTCATTGGCAGCTACTGGTTCAGTAGTGATATTACCAATAGTCTTATCAGGAGCCGTCACGGGCGTTTTTGTTAATGCAGGATCTTTAGTTTCCATTATATTATCCTCGAAATAGGGTGCTATTAAAAGTTGTAGGGTCTTGAGATACTGTCATCGAAAACTAGATACTTAGCTTAGCTTTACTCTACTGTTAAAAGCTAATTTTCAGATAGCCTTTTTTATAGCTGCCTTTAAATCTAGTCGCTTCTAAATTTCATTGCCTTTTTGGCTCAAATCAAGAGCACTTAAGTCGCCGACGTTTTTGCCGCCTGCTGGTAAATCCTCTTCCTTACGAGGGTCAGAATAAATTTCATCAGTTTCCTGCGAGTCTTGCTGGGGACCGTCTATTTCTGGCTCGTGCTTGCGACCTTCATAGCTGTCTTCTGTATTTTTAGGTTTGGAGGCGGTTGAATTATCAACGGCCACCACTTCTTCGTTATTCGGCTCTTTATGATTGGTTTTATGAATTGTCATCTTATATCCCTCATGTCTGTAGCATATGTAGCATAGCCAGCTAAACGGTTATAACTTTGTTCTAAAACAGCGTTTACTTATCAGTACGTACTGATTCGTCTATGAAAGTCGTTTCTTCTTCCTTGGTCAATTCTTCAGGGGCGTCGACTTTTTTGTCCATTGATTTCTCGCCTTTCAAATTTTTTTCAATTTGCTGGCTATCAGCATGCTCTGCGGCTTGACTGATATCTGAGGTATCTTTGTTAGTATTACTCATAATAGAATTCCTATTCTTATAATTAGTTGTTGAGTGGACAGTCACATACGTTGAAGTATAAGTCAATAAAGCTGAATGTCATTATTACGACTCTTCATCTCATCGCTTTACAAGACTGGCATTAATTATAAGCAAGGGGTTTGGTACTCCACCAGTGTACTGCCGTATCAATATGTGAATATATGTGAGGTTGCCAGACAGTTTGTAACTTTTTTAGTCGTTTGTATAAACAAAAAACCAAGCGCAGGTAAATTCCCACGCTTGGTTTGATAATCAGTCAAAGATCTACACTTAATTAAGCAACTCTTTTAAACACCTGTGTTAAAGGGCTCGATTATATCGGTTCACCCACATGATTGATGACTTTTAATAAATGATCTTGCGCGATATGCAAAGGCTCATTTGCTTTAGGTTTGGTCTGCTGCCACTTGCCATCACCACTGAGTATCCAAGCCTGTACGTTATCTTGTAGATAATTTAATAAACCGTCTTGGTAAATTTGTTCAAATAGCTTTTTATCTTCAATCGGAAAGGCGACTTCAACGCGGTGGAATAAGTTACGATCCATCCAGTCGGCACTACCGCAATACAACCGCTGATCACCATTGTTATAGAAATAGTAAATACGGGTGTGCTCTAAGAAGCGACCAATGACCGAGCGCACGGTAATGTTTTCAGACAAGCCTTGCACTTGTGGACGCAGACAACACATAGAACGTAAAATCATCTCAATCTTAACGCCTGCTTGCGAGGCATCATATAGCTTATCAATCAGACGGCGCTCGGTCAGGGCGTTGGCCTTGACAATAATATGCGCTTTCTTGCCAGCATTAGCATGAGCAATCTCATCATCAATAAAGCTCATTAATTTATCATGCAAGGTAAAAGGCGCATGTAATAATTTTTTCAGATTCGCAGGTTTGCCCATGCCCGTAAGCTCTTGGAAGATATTATGGACGTCCTCAGAGATATCAGGATCAGCGCTGAATAGCCCGTAATCGGTATAGACCTTGGCATTGGCCGCATGGTAGTTACCAGTGCCCAGATGCACGTAGCGGTGGATGCGGTCGTCCTCACGGCGAACGATAAGCATGAGCTTGGCATGGGTCTTGTAGCCGACAATGCCATAAACCACCACTGCGCCAGCTTCTTGTAGATAGTTGGCCACTGCGATGTTGGATGCTTCATCAAAACGCGCACGCAGCTCAATAACGGCGGTGACTTCTTTGCCATTACGAGCGGCCGCAGCCAGCGCTTGGACTATCTCTGAATTGGTACCTGAGCGATATAGTGTTTGCTTAATGGCCAACACTTTTGGATCGTTTGCAGCTTGCCATAATAGATTAACAATCGGTGAAAACGCATGAAAAGGATGATGAACCAACACATCGCCTTTACGCATGGCGGCGAACATACTGGTGCTTCTATCCAGCTTATCAAACTCACGGCGGAATGGTTTGGGGACAATATGGGTAAAGGGCTGATAGCGCAACTCTGGGATATTAAAGTCAAATAACAGCCGCGTTAAGTTCACAGGGCCATTGACTCGATATAACTGATTGTTGTGCAGCTCAAACTCATTGAGCAGATAGTCACTAATAATAGCGGGACATTCAGTGGTCACTTCAAGACGCACTTTGTCACCAAAACGGCGGTTTTCTAGCTCGCCTTCAAGGGCCTTGGCAATATCATCAACATCATCTGCCAAGTCTAAATCGGCATTACGCGTGAGCCTAAATTGATGACAGCCGGTGACGCTCATTCCTGGGAACAACTCACCAACATGCTCATGAATGATGGCAGAAAGCATCACATGGTGCTCTTTACCTCCGGTCAGCTCATCAGGCAGACGGATCACACGCGGTAAGCTGCGCGGTGCCGGAACAATCGCCAGATTGATATCACGACCGAAGGCATCTTTACCTTCTAAGGTAGCGATAAAGTTTAGGCTCTTGTTCACCAAACGCGGAAATGGGTGAGCGGGATCAATGCTAATCGGTGTCAATACGGGCGAAACTTGCTCGGTAAAATAGCGCTTCATCCATGCCGACTGCTCCGCATTAAGCTCATCACGTCTTAGATAGCGAATGTCCTGCTTAGCAAGCGCCGGTAATATGTCTTCATTAAGTATCCGATATTGCTCATCAATAGCATCATGAGTCACCGCTGATATCTCTTTCAGGACTTCACTGGGACGCATACTGTGCGGGCTATTAGCCACATCACCAAGATTCAGGTTCTGCATAATGCCCGCCACTCTAATCTCAAAAAACTCGTCCATATTAGATGAAAAGATAATCAAAAAGAATAAGCGCTCAAGCAAGGGATGGTGCGGACTGGCTGCTTGCGCCAATACGCGCAGATGGAACTGTAATAAGGACAAGTCGCGATTAATATAACTATTTGGAGAATAACTGCCATCTTCTGAGCGCTGCCAGCCAATCTGGGTCAGACTGTTGCTCTCTTCAACATCACTATCTTTAGTATTCATATTAGTTTTATTATCAATACTCGGTTCATTCTCAATGCCGTTGTTGTTATTAATATCTTGCTTATCATTCACACGCGCCATTTCATTGCTTCCTTATTATTATCCGTTACTATTGTTAGTGCTTATTATTTGTGACTATTATTGGTGATTATTATCAATATAATCGCAACTCGCCCACGCTGCAGCTGTATATCGCAATGGCTTTTATGACATTGTTTGGCTTATATTGTTTTGCTGACAGCATTTTATTCATACTACTTTATTTATATTACATTTTGACGCTGAAGATCAAAAAACTAGGGTGTGTCATCAATTAAGTAGTGAGGATAAAAATGAGATAGATTGTCGTCAATCAAATTAAATTTTGCAGAGAATATGCATATATTGTCTATAAATTTTCAAAGAGTGGCGGAAATATAGCCATTTTTAGCCCATTAGAGGTTAATTGTGTTAAATAATGACAGGCCCTAAGCACTTTGCGGTAATACAGCATTTTTCATACGTTTTTTGATAATGCGCTGTTTATTACGCAAGCTTCTGTCACTGCGGTTGTCTTCGTAGTATTTTGGATTGGTGAGCATGCTGATCAATAATGCTGATTCATCACGATTGAGGTTGGCCGCAGACTTATCAAAATAATGCTGCGCAGCGGCGTCAATACCATAGATACCGTTGCCAAACTCGGCCACATTTAAATAAGCAGTTAAGATACGCTGCTTGTCCCATATGGTTTCAATCATGACAGTGATAATCGCCTCCTCACCTTTACGTACATAAGAGCGGTGCGAGGTTAAAAACAGATTTTTGGCGAGTTGCTGAGTGATAGTCGAGCCGCCTGCTGACATTTTACCCGTGGCTTCATTCTTCTTTTGCGCCGCCTTAATGCCCTTGATATCAAAGCCGTTATGTTGGCTAAAGGTCGAGTCTTCACTGACAATCGCGGCTTGCTTGGCAGATTTGGCAATCGCATCGTACTCAGCCCAATTTTGAGTCACGCTGCCACCAGTGAGCCGATGAGTCAGCATAAACATACTGTTATTAATCGGCTGAGTCTTCCAAATAACCAGCAACCCTGCGACCAGCACATGAAAAGCCACGACCAATAGCATTACTGCCAAAAACAGTCGTTTGAGAATTTTGCCAAAACTTGTCATGCGTAAGATATCCGAATGGTTAAGAGGAATAATAAAAACAAGAAAATTGATTGGGTAATCGTTTAAGTAATCGTTTAAGTAACGATAAACCGTAGGCTATCTTACCCAATCTCACTATCTCTGTCACTGGCACTGTCATTATTTGCACGGTTTCTTTATCATATAGAAACGCCCCAGCATCACTAAAATCTTGAATTAAGAGTCCAAATATGAGTATAAGCATAAATAGTCATGACAATATAGAACAGCTACGGGCACAAATCATTACAGCGCTACCCTGTCTTGATACCCCTGAATGTCAGGATGAGTGGTGGTTATTGGGCACGTCCGGCTGCCATTTATGTACTGAGGCCAAAGATCTTCTAGCACGCTTTCAAGCCGTGCAACCTATCACTTATCAAGATGTCGATATCGCAGAATTCGATGAGCCGCTAATGATGGCGTTTGCCACGACCATTCCGGTACTGCTGACACCTTCTAAACGTTTGAACTATCCCTTTTCGGTACTGGATTTACAGCAGTTGGCATAGAAATGAGCACTTACTAACACCGTATTGCAAGACCTGATAATGAGACAGCCATGAAAGATTTGAGTAAAATCACGAACATTGAAGACCTCCGCCAAGTGGCGCAGCGCAAAATACCACGTATGTTTTATGATTATGTAGACTCAGGCTCATGGACTGAGACCACCTACCGTAATAACGAAACTGACTTTGACCGCATCAAGCTGCGTCAGCGGGTATTGGTCAATATGGAAGGGCGCTCGCTTGCCACCGAAATGCTTGGCACGCCAGTAAAAATGCCCGTCGCCATCGCGCCAACAGGCTTTACCGGAATGATGTGGGCAGACGGAGAAATCCTCGCGGCACAGGCAGCAGAAAAGTTTGGGGTGCCTTTCTCCTTATCGACCATGAGTATTTGCTCTATTGAAGATGTAGCAGAACATACCAGTCAACCGTTTTGGTTTCAACTATACATGATGCGCGATATGGACTTTATATCCAATTTAATTCGCCGTGCCAAAGAGGCAAATTGTTCAGCACTGATATTGACCGCTGATCTTCAGGTATTGGGCCAACGCCATAAAGACATCAAGAATGGTCTGTCCGCCCCGCCAAAACCGACGCTTGCCAATATCTTAAATCTGATGACCAAGCCGGAATGGTGTATGAATATGTTGGGTACCAAGCGTCGCACCTTTGGTAATATCGTCGGTCATGCTAAGAATGTCGAAGATATCTCATCGCTATCAGCGTGGACGGCTGAGCAGTTCGATCCTGCGCTGAGCTGGGACGATGTCGCTAGAATTAAAGACATGTGGGGCGGTAAATTGATTATCAAAGGTATTATGGAACCGGAAGACGCCATACTGGCTGCTCGTAGCGGCGCCGATGCGCTAGTGGTCTCCAACCATGGCGGTCGTCAATTAGATGGTGCGCCCTCCTCCATTGCATCCTTAGCCGATATCGTCCAAGCTGTACGTGCTGAAAACAGTCAGATTGAGATATGGCTCGATAGTGGTATTCGCTCTGGGCAAGATGTACTCAAAGCGATGGCGTTAGGCGCAAATGGCACCATGATTGGACGCGCATTCTTATATGGTCTTGGCGCGTATGGCGAGGATGGCGTGCGCCGTGCGCTAGAGCTGATTTATAACGAATGTGATATCAGCATGGCGTTTTGTGGGCATACTGATATCAATGAGGTGCGCGATGATATCTTAGTCAAAGGTACGTACGAGCATCTTAAAACTGCTTTACCTTACGTAGCACCGATGCGCTGGTAGTTTTGTGTATAGCCACTTTATTTATAGCTGCTTTATTTATACTGACCATACCCTTTATACTCTACCCATACTATTATTAACTGATATCCGGATTTATGACTATCCAGCAACTATTTAGAACCGCGCCGGTCACTACTTTATTATTAATCAGCTTTATTGGGTTATTTATCGTACAAGTGCTGTCAGGCGTTGATGCCAACAATCCATCGACGGAAGCGCTGCTAAATTGGGGTGCCAATGCGCTGCCCTATACCATGGGCGATGAGCCTTGGCGGCTGGTCAGTAGTGCGTTTTTACATATTGGCTTGATGCATTTATTGTTCAATGGCTTTGCCATGTATTTTTTTGGGCAAATTGCAGAGCCTATGTTTGGCTCGGTTAAGTTTTTCGCGCTGTTTTTACTCGCGGCAATCGGTGGTAACTTACTCAATAGTCATGTCACTTGGCAAGGTATTCTAGACGAGACCACGCAACCGGGAATATCTGCTGGCGCGTCCGGTGGTATAATGGGCATAGGGGCCGCGCTACTGATTGCAACATTATTTAAGATGTCAGTGAATGGCATGGTGCTCAACCTAAGAAGTCTAATACTCATTATGGGCATCAACCTCGTGTATGGTTTTGCGGTACCGGGGATTGATAATGCCGGACACATTGGCGGCGCGCTCACAGGCTTGGTGATTGCGCTGGGTATTGGTATCGCTCATCGACAGCGTACGATAGCGCTAAAAGCATCTATGCCAACTTATCAGACCCATTACGTCAATTATCCTAGCAGTAGCAATATTTATGCTGATAACGATAGCCATATCCCTGTAAACTCTGCTATAAACACAGACGTCAATGCGGCTTATGTCGATGTAAAAAACAAGGCTAAAAGCGCAACGCCCACTACCATAAAGCCTGCCATCATGTGGCGACTGCTACCGTGGATAGTAATGCTATTAGTAACTATCGCCTTTGTTTGGTGGTGGCAAGATATTCATAACCAAATAATACAAATTCTGTCAGCTATTAAATAACTTTGATCCACACCATAAGCCTTCCCTGCATCTAACTATGAGATTTGATTATGTCTAATTTATCAGCCACACCTATTATCAATAGCCGTACATTACTGTTGGGCTTGATCGGTGCTGCTTTATTTAGTACTTCTGGCATCGCTAGCGCCGCATTTTTTAAGAACCTACCCGCTGACCCAGACGCTGAGTTAAGTGTCGGCATAAATGTTTTAAACGCCAATACTGCTTATGATACGGACGGCAGCGAAATACGCGTATTACCCGGCGTGTTTTATGACAACAATATATTCTATGCGCGTGGCGCTCAAGCGGGTGCCTATCTGATTAATGATGGCACCAACGAGCTGTCCGCCTCGGTTCAACTCGCTGGTAATTCGTTCGACCCTGATGATGCCAATGGCGCGCTTGCCGGTCTTGATGAGCGTAAAATATCAGCAGCAGCGGGTCTGACTTATCAGCGCAATACATCTGTCGGTGGCTTTCGAGCTCAGTTCGCAACCGATATCTTAGATCGTAGTGGTGGCAATACTGGCCGTTTATCATACATTGCTAGAATCACTAAAAACAAGCTGACGGTCTACCCAAGCATAGGCTTTGAGTATCATGATGCTGACTATAATAATTATTATTACAGCGTTAGTGATGAGGAGTCAGCGCGTACAGACGTTGATGCTTATGAGTCTAACGGTAGTTTGAATCCTTATGTCAATATTAGTGCCAACTACGACTTTAATGAGCGCTGGGCAGGGTTTGCCAATCAAAGCCTAAGTTATCTACCGACTGAGCAATACGATAGCCCTATGGTTGACTCGCGTACTGAGTCAACGACGACGCTAGGTTTGCTTTATAAGTTCTAAAGTTTTTGAGAGATTGATATGAAAAAAAGACCTTGTCGTGATTATCGTGACAAGGTCTTTTTTATTTAACGACTTTAACTGTAGGGTGCGCCCAGCGCACCGATAGTATAGCTATTTCTTGAAACTGGTGCGTGGGACGCACCCTACTTGAGCTTTGTTTTCCGTACACGATTTTCTATGATTTAGTACCCACGCTACACGTCAGAAATAATAACGAACTTCGCCGTAGCAAAGCTTTTTAGCCCTGATTGAAGCGGTTATACTTGTCTGTTCACTGAGTTGCGGGGGCTTGGCTAGAGGTGGTCGCTCGAATGTTGGAACGCCTCTAGCCTTAGCCCCGCCACAGTGGACAGGCAAGATATTAGCAAAAAGCAGGATTAGCTCCAAAAATTAAAAAATAAATTAGAAAACGTAAAAAAAGACCTTGCCACGATTATCGCGACAAGGTCTTTTTATTAAGCTAAGAATAAGCTTTTACTTAAGAAGGATGTACCATATCTTCAGGAGTAACCCACTCATCAAACTGCGCTTCAGTTAGCAATTCCAACTCAACAGCCACTTGCTTCAAAGTTTTGTTTTCTTTATAAGCAGTCTTAGCGATTTTCGCAGCATTCTCATAACCAACATGACGGTTCAATGCAGTCACTAGCATCAATGAGTTGTGCAAGAAGTCATCGATTTTGTCTTTTACTGGCTGGATACCAACTGCACAGTTTTCATTGAAACTGTTGCAGCCATCACCCAATAGTTTGATAGATTGCAATAAGTTAAACGCGATAACTGGCTTATAAACGTTTAGCTCAAAGTTACCTGATGCGCCAGCCATGCTGATAGTCGTGTCGTTACCCATAACTTGAGCGACAACCATCGTCAATGCTTCTGACTGAGTTGGGTTGACTTTACCCGGCATGATAGAAGAGCCTGGCTCGTTCTCAGGAATCGTCAATTCGCCTAGACCACAACGAGGACCTGATGCCAACCAACGTACGTCGTTAGCGATTTTGTTGAGGCTACCCGCTAGCGTTTTTAGTGCGCCTGAAGCAAATACTTCAGCATCACGAGCCGCTAGTGCTTCAAATTTGTTTGGTGAGGTTACGAATGGCAAGCCAGTCAATGTCGCTAACTGCTCAGCAGCGGTTACTGCGTAATCAGGATGGGCATTTAGACCCGTACCTACCGCCGTACCGCCTAGTGGCAATTCATACAAGCCTTGTAGCGCATTATCAATACGTACCAGTGAATGATCAAGTTGGCTAACATAGCCGCTGAACTCTTGACCTAAGGTCAAAGGCGTCGCGTCTTGTAAATGCGTACGACCGATTTTAACAATGCTATCGAATTCTTTCGCTTTAGCATCTAACGTATCGCGTAGTGCTTTTACAGCTGGAATCAATAAACCATTGATTTCACGAGCAGCAGCAACACGAATCGCGGTTGGGAAGCTGTCATTGGTAGATTGAGCATGGTTGACATGGTCATTTGGGTGAATCGGCGTATAGCTGCCGCGCTCATTACCAGCGATTTCATTAGCACGATTGGCCAATACTTCGTTCATATTCATGTTTGACTGGGTGCCAGAACCTGTCTGCCAAACAACCAATGGGAACTGATCGGTTAAACCACCATTGATGACTTCATCAGCAGCTTGGACGATTAGGTCGCGCTTATCTGTATCGATACGCTCAAGGCTCGCATTGGTAATCGCAGCGGCTTTTTTGACCAGTGCCATCGCTTCAATCATCGGGCGCGGCAAGGTCTCGCCACCGATTTTGAAGTTTTCGCGGCTACGCTGGGTTTGGGCGCCCCAATAAGCATCGGCTGGGACTTCTACGTTGCCCATAGTGTCTTTTTCGGTACGAGTTGCCTGATTCTGTGTTGACATAACTACCCTCTTTGATGGTTTGGTAATGAATGGTTTGTCATAAAAAGTGCAACAGCTGCTGCACACAAAGAAAAATACGATACAAAGTGGCGTTATGATAGCATGACTTATCACAAATTTCTCCACGTCCGTGAGGGTAACTGATGCCTAAGAGTACTAGCCAACAAAAATCTAACCCGCTGCTACCCCGTTTATCTGATAACAAAAGTGCAATAACAGGTGCAATAACGGATGCCTCAATAAAAGATAAAATAAACACTACCGCCAGCACCGCACTCAGTAATCCACCTAGACGGCAATTTACTCGCCAGCGTCGCCAGTTAAGTGATGGCGCGCGCAGGCAATATGCTCGGTCCGCAAGCCTGCATCTGTCTAAGCTACAGCAGCGATTGCCAAAGCATGCACGAATTGGCTTATATTACGATGGTTTTGGTGAGCTACCCACTCAGCCACTGCTGGATTGGTGTCAACGCTTAGGCTATCAGGCTTATCTGCCAGTGGTTGGCTCGCTTGGTCATAATAATAAGGGTCATGATGATAAACGCCTGCGTTTTGTGCCAATTTATCATACAAAATTGTTAAATATACCGACACGCATTCATAATTTGGGTATGAAGCAAAACCATCATCGCAAGCTATTATGGGCACGCGAATTGGATGTGATTGTCTGTCCATTGACGGCAGTTGATAATAGCGGCAATCGTATGGGCATGGGCGGTGGGTTTTATGACACGACCCTTGGTCAAGCCTATCGATCAGGGGCGAAAAAACCGTTAAAAATTGGCTGGTGTTATGACTTTCAAGTGGTGGATCAGCTTGCAAGGCAGCCTTGGGATGTGCCGCTTGATGGTTTGATAACGCCAAGTGGCATAAGGTGGTTTTGATGGCAGACGATAAACGGTTTAAGTCTATTAAAGAAAACCCTGGCGTAGAAAATTTTTTAGCAGAAAGTTCTGAAACACAGGATCAAGAAGATTCTATAGCTGATAGCGTCGAGCAACATTTATTAGGTATAGAAAATAGTAATAATGAAAATCTTAAAGCTTTGCAGATTGAGGAACAAGATTTTAGTGAGGCTGAGCTTTCTCGTCTTGTGAATACAGAAAAACTGCAGATTTTACTTAATCAAAGCGATGAGTTTTTAGGCAGCTTATCTAATGAGGTAAAGGATTTCAACGAGGACAGTCATAACTAATGAATGGTCCTAACTGCGAGCATAAACTGCCCAATCGATTTAAGTTACTTATAAAACTCGATGATAAATATAGCAGCAGTTGTAGGGTGCGCCCCGCGCACCGATGGTTAGTCGTAATTCTGTTCTTGGTGCGCACGGCGCACCCTACGCAACTGCTTTATTTTTTTACAGCAAGCTTTTCGAAAAAAATGAGACTAATAAAAACTACAGCTATTCTAAGAACATATCGCTTGAACTACAACACCATCGCGGCAATCCAACCAAATACCAACAACGGAATATTGTAATGCAGGAATGTCGGTACCACGCTGTCCTTAATATGATCATGCTGTCCGTCAACATTCAGACCAGAAGTGGGGCCAAGGGTCGAATCTGACGCTGGAGAACCCGCATCACCCAACGCGCCAGCCGTACCGATAATCGCGACCGTCGCCAGTGGTGAAAACCCTAAAGAGAGACATAGCGGCACGTAAATCGCAGCCAAAATAGGAATGGTAGAGAACGATGAGCCAATGCCCATGGTCACGATTAGGCCAAGCAGTAACATAATAAATGCTGCCATCGCCTTATTACTTCCGAATAATGCTGTCGCACCATCAACCAAGGGCTGAATTTGCTCCGTGGCTTTCATTACTTCAGCAAAGCCCTGCGCAGTAATCATAATAAAGCCAATCATCGCCATCAGCTTGATACCGTCGTTGAATACTGTATCCGCCTCACTCCATTTGACCACACCAGTCGCCATAAAGACGCCAAAACCAAACATGGAGCCGAGCAATAAAGAATCAGTATAAAGCTGTACCACAAAGGCAGTGACGATCGCTACAATGGCTACTAATGTTTTAAGCTTACTTTGTGCTTGGGCAGCAGCGGCCGTTTTGCTTAACGCATCGCCTTCTACCACCGCATCACGCGCTTCTTTGTCAATGGCAAGCTGTTGATACTGACGCGGCTTGCGATAACTGATAAATACCGCCGTTAATAGACCAACGAACATGCCCAATGCGGGAATGGCCATCGCTTTAGTGACTGAAATATTAGACACATCAATCCCCGCTTCACCGACGTTTTTGAGCATAATTTGATTGAGATAAATATCACCAAACCCGTACGGGATAAACATATAGGTGGTTACCAGCCCAAAGGTAATCAAACAGGCAATCAGACGTCTATCAATTTGCATACGGTTGAACGCTAATAGCAACGGCGGCACCAATAGCGGAATAAAGGCAATATGAATCGGAATTAAATTTTGGCTAAAGCAGCTCATCATGACCAGACCTGCAAACAGCATATACTTAATCATACCGCTCGTACCACCGGCATCAATACGCTTGATAACCGCGCCTGCCAATGACTGCGGCAATCCTGAATGAGCAATCGCTACCGCAAATGCACCTAATAGTGCATAAGACAGCGCAATTTGTGCGCCATTCCTAATACCTTCCTGAAATGCCGCTAAGGTATCTGTCACACCTAAGCCAGCTATCAGCCCACCTGCCAGCGCCCCAATAAGCAAGCTAAGCACCACGTGTACCCGCGCCAGTGACAGCCCCAACATAATGACTACCGCCAATAGCACCGCATTGATTGTCATCTTCTCGCCCCTTTTCCTTTAATTTCTAACCAGCTCTTGAATGTATTACTTACTGTTTACCCTGCTTACTTCGCCCTAGCGTCTCAAAACTCATGATCTCTATCATTTATAGCCGCTATCGAGACGCGCGTCAGTTTACCTGATTTTACCTTTAAAGCCTATGCGCAGAACTTGATAGATATGAGCCAGTAGATATTGGGCAAACACTATTTTTTATCCTGTTGAATAGCAAGCCTTGCAATTTTTTATGGGGACACCATTTATCTAAACATGAGCCACGAACTTGACTTTACAAGTCTGGTTAACGAGGAAAGGATATATATGAGTAATAGTGAACATAACCCCAAAAAAGACGACCTTGAACAAGCAAACATTGAGCAAGAAAGCGTAGAGCAAGAAAGCGTAGAGCAAGAAAGCGTAGAGCAAGAAAGCGTAGAGCAAGAAAGCGTAGAGCAAGAAAATGCCCATTTCGAAACTAACGATCTTGAAAATGCTGATGTTGAGATGTCGGCTGATTTAATAAAAGATGCAGAACCGGAAGACGATTCAGACACCACGTCATCGGATGAGATAGAAAGCTATCTGCCTTTACTGGCGCTGAGAGACGTTGTTGTCTATCCGCATATGCAAATCGCATTGTTCGTAGGACGTGCGCCTTCAGTCAAAGCGGTTGAGCTGGCACAGGCTGAGTATGGCAATAAAGTACTGGTCGTTGCCCAAAAAGACTCGCTGACCGAAGATATTGATCACAATAACTTGTATCAATATGGCACCGTTTGCCGCATTGTTAGCACGATGCCGCATGACAGCGATGAGAATTGCATCAAAGTCCTTATCGAAGGTCAATACCGCGCGCGTGTCGATACGCTAGAAGAGCATGATGAGCTATTGATGGCTAGCTTTGAGCGTGCTGACATCAGCGTTGAAATGGACGACAGCCAACAAAAAAACACCATGAAAGCGCTAACCAGCTTGTTCGAGAGTTATGCCGAAGCCCGTCTGCGTAATGCACGTGAGCTCACTCGCGTGGCTAATCGTATCGACGACTTGCTTGAGCTGGTATATTTTATATCGACCCGCGTGTCAATGGATCTTGATATTAAACAATCGTTTTTAGAAAATGATGATCTAAAAAACCACATCAATACGCTGACAGAATATCTGGTTAAACAAAGTGCTGAACAGAATATCGAACAAGATATTCAAGATGCGGTCCGTCAGCAAATGGAAGACAATCAGCGCGAATACTTCCTAAACGAAAAGATGAAAGCCATCAAAAATGAGCTTTCTGATATGAATGAAGGTGCATTTGATAGCGATGATGATGTTGGTGAGCTTGAGCAACGTCTAGAAGACGCTGACCTGCCAGATGATGTCCGCAAAAAGGCCGAGCAAGAGCTTAAAAAGCTTAAAATGATGCCACCAGCGTCGTCAGAGTCTTCTGTAGTACGCAACTATATTGAGTGGATTTTAGATACGCCTTGGAATGCGACGACTAAAGTATCGATTAATTTAGAAAAAGCCAAAACGACTTTAGATGAAGATCACTATGGCTTACAAGATGTGAAAGACCGTATCTTAGAATACTTAGCCGTACAATCACGTGTGAAAAAACTTCGTGGCCCGATTCTATGTCTTGTTGGTCCTCCGGGTGTTGGTAAGACCTCGCTTGGTGAGTCGATCGCTCGCGCAACTGGTCGTAAGTTTGTGCGCATGGCGCTAGGCGGCGTCCGTGATGAAGCAGAAATCCGTGGTCATCGCCGTACTTATATCGGCGCTATGCCAGGTAAAATTGTACAGTCACTGGCTAAAGTAGAAGTCAAAAACCCGCTATTCTTATTAGATGAAGTGGATAAAATGGCGCAAGACTTCCGCGGCGATCCAGCATCAGCCTTGTTAGAAGTGCTAGATCCCTCACAAAACGACAAATTTAACGACCATTATTTAGATATGGACTTAGATTTATCACAAGTGATGTTTATCTGTACCGCTAACAGTATGGATATTCCGCCAGCACTGCTTGATCGGATGGAAGTTATTCGTCTTCCTGGTTATACCGAAGAAGAAAAGGTCAATATCGCGCATAAATATCTCGTGCCAAAAGCCATCAAGCAAAACGGTCTAAAAGAAGGCGAGATTGAGATTGTTGAAGCGGCACTACACAGCATCGTGCGTAGCTATACGCGTGAAGCGGGTGTACGTAACCTTGAGCGTGAAGTAAACAAAATCTGTCGTAAGGTCGTTCGCGGCTCAGTCGAATCTCATGGTGCCCGCGCGCCGAAAAAAGATGAGCGTAAACTGGTCGTGGTCGATGACACCAATATTGACGACTATCTTGGCGTGCATCAGTATGATTATGGTCTGGCAGAAGAAGAGCCAGAGGTAGGCCGCATTACTGGTCTAGCTTGGACTCAAGTGGGTGGCGAACTGCTGACCATTGAAGCCGTTGCTATGAAAGGTAAGGGCGAGCTTAGCTTTACCGGCTCGCTGGGCGACGTAATGAAAGAATCTATTCGTGCCGCCATGAGTGTGGTTCGTGCTCGCGGTGATAGCTTAGGTATTGACTATGAAACCGTCAAAACCACCGATATCCACGTGCATATGCCAGAAGGTGCCACGCCAAAAGATGGTCCCTCTGCTGGTGGAGCCCTAACAACAGCGCTAGTATCTGCCTTGACTGGTATTGCCATTCGCCCAGATATTGCCATGACGGGTGAGATAACCTTACGCGGTAAAATACTACGCATTGGTGGTCTTAAAGAGAAGTTATTAGCAGCGCATCGCGGCGGTATCAAGCACGTATTGATTCCAGCCAGTAACGAGCGCGATCTAGTCGATATCCCTGATAACGTCAAAGCGGGTCTGACCATTCAGCCAGTAGCAACGATTGATGAGATATTAAAAGTCGCACTGGTAAGTCTGCCAAAGCCACTTAAACCAGCTAAAGTTACCGTAGATACGACCTCTAAAAAAGCTTTGCATAACTAAGGTTGTAAGTAAGCTTAATACTGATAGGTAACTCATATAAAAAAGACTGCAATTATATTGCGGTCTTTTTTTGTTTATTATTTGGGTTATTCACTGGGCTGTTTGAATAGTTTTTAATGGCATAAATACATTCTGCTTTAAATTACTCAATCGTCACAGTCATATAGTAAGGCTTGGGTGTGTTGCCTTCACGAGCTTGATTGCGCGGCTGTGATACTCGAATGGTATGTTCGCCCGTTTTATCAAGCGTTACCGTCTCAGTGCTTAAACCTGATGAATTGGGGCCGTAAAACACAGGGTATAAGTCGCTACTATCAACGATTGTAGCGCTCACCTTTTGGCCTTCTTTAGCATAAAACTGGTACTCGCAGTATTTACTGCCTCACTGTTACTCACTCAACCACTTTGTTTCGTCATTTCAACTTAAAGAATTGTTAAAACCCTCTCTTTATATGTTATCAATGACTTACATATATTAACGCTTTGTTGCGCATCTAATGAATATCTAAGTTCAATGCTTAGCTATACTAATTACGAGTTTGATAAAAGTTATAACAAGTCTATATATAACTACAGCTAAGAATTTTAAATAAAAACGTTAAATATAATTGGAGATAATAATGAAAAAGATTATGCTTGCAAGTGCTCTATTATGTGGTTCTGCTCTAGCAATAACGGGTTGCCAAAGTACAATAGGTCAGCTAAAAACGGGGAACCCATTAAGCCAGCCTGTTTTAAAGTCAACGATAATGACGGTTGATGGTAATGACGAAGAAGTCGGTCAAGTCTATCTGCGCCCTGTCGATGGCGGTGTCCAAGTCTATGGCAAGCTTATGAACATGCAGCCAGGCAAAACAGTCGCGCTGCACATCCATGAAACGGGGAGCTGCGCCAACATGGGTAAGGCTGCGGGTGGTCACTTTAATCCAGACAACAAACCACACTCAAACCCTGATGATATGAATGGTCACGCGGGTGACTTACCAAACTTGACAGCGAATGAAAATGGTGTGGCTACTATTAATTACGTTAACAAGAAAATTTCTGCTGCTGAAGCCGGTAAATACAGCGTCAATCGTCTTGCCTTTATCGTTCATGCTGGTGCAGATGATTATACCAGCCAACCATCGGGCGCATCCGGTGATCGTATTGCTTGCGGTATCATCGAGAAGAACTAATAGCCTCTAAAATTAATAAAAGCTAAGCCTGAACTTTATCAAAAACATAAAAAAACCTCTTAGACTCTAAGAGGTTTTTTATTTGGTAACGATATTGGATTTACAATGTTAAAGATAGAAGCTGAGTTTTAGAAAACCTAGTCTTAAAAAAATCAGTCTTAAAAAACTAAGATTACTCTTCTACCCACTCGCCTTTACGCCAGTACACACCCCAACGCGAAGCTTTGCCATTTTTCTCAGAGCCAATATATTGCTCTTTTTTCTTGCGTGACCAACGTAGGATAGTTGGGTTGCCATCGGGGTCTTCGTCTGGTCCCTCAAACAGATATTGGAACTTATCTTCCATCTTATCCTTGATAACCCGTAGCTCAGCCAATTTTGGTGCGCGCGTTTCGCGTACTTTAGGGAACTTAGACGCCGCTAAGAACATACCAGCAGCCCCTTCACGCAAGATAAAGTAATCCTCATGCTTGACTGATTTTAAATCTGGCATGTGGATTGGATCCATACGTGGCGGTGCAGCTTCACCCGTTTTGAGCACCTTACGAGTATTGTCACAGTTTTGGCAAGCAAAGTAAGGGCCAAAGCGTCCGGTCTTCAGCTCCATTTGTCCATCACACTTATTACAATCGATCGTTGGAGAATCAGAGCCAGGAACTTCGAACTTACCTTCTTCTAAAATATAACCATCACAATCAGGATTATTACCACAAACATGCAGCTTAAGGCCGCCGTCAACGATATAACCATTCATTGCCGTACCACATTTCGGGCAGCGCTTTTTCTCCATCAAGTCTCTGACTTCAGCCGCTTCATCATCGCCTTCTGGGTCATCGAGATTGGCAAAGGCTTCGACCGGCATTAAGTTCTTAGTGCCCTTACAACGCTCTTTAGGCGGTAAATTATAACCGGTACAACCTAAGAATACGCCGGTAGAACCAGTACGCAACTGCATTGGACGATCGCACAGATCACAGTGTATATCCGGTACATCAGTTGGATCATTGGCTCGCATGCCGTCTTTGTCTTTAGCGTGATCAAGCTTGAGCTTAAAGTCGCCATAGAAGTTATCTAAGACATCTTTCCAATCTTGCTCACCAGATGCCACATAATCCAGCTTATCTTCAAGAGCAGCAGTAAAGGTATAATCCATCAAGTCTGGGAAGCTTGCCGTCAGTCTATCCGTGACAATATCACCCATTTTTTCAGCAAATAAGCGTTTATTCTCCAGCTTCACATAACCACGATCTTGAATGGTTGAGATAATAGAGGCATACGTTGATGGACGACCGATGCCTTTTTTCTCCATCTCTTTGACGAGACTGGCTTCGGTATAGCGGGGTGCTGGCTTGGTAAAGTGTTGGCTAGGATCAAGCTTGTCTAAAATCAGCTCATCGCCTTTTTTAACATCGGGTAATAAGGTATCGTCCGTTTTTGCCGGTGCTTGTACCTTAGTATAACCATCAAAAGTCATAGTACGACCGCGCGCTTTTAGCTCAACGTCACCGGCTGACACAAATAAATTGACCGACAGATACTTTGCTGGCGGCATCTGACAAGCGACAAACTGACGCCAGATTAGCTCATACAAGCGAATGGCATCACGCTCTACCCCTTTAAGTTGGGTAGATTTCATATTGACATTAGAAGGACGAATTGCTTCATGGGCCTCTTGCGCGTTTTGTTTATTACCATAGAAATTCGGCTTTTCTGGCACATATTTAGCACCAAAGCTGTCTTCTAGATAACCGCGAACCGCAGCTAGGGCATCCCCTGATAAAAAGGTCGAGTCGGTACGCATATAAGTAATATGACCTGCTTCATATAGACGCTGCGCCAAAATCATGGTCTTTTTCACTGAAAAGCCCAAACGCGTGCTGGCGGCTTGTTGCAAGGTCGAAGTAATAAATGGTGCGCTTGGTTTCGATTGAGTCGGCTTTTCTTCGCGCTCTTTAACCATATAGCTTGAAGAATTTAGGACGTCTAATACTTTGTCAGTCTGCTCTTTATTAACAAGCTTAAGCGTTTTGCCGCCTTGTTTGGTTGCCTCTAAGCGAATACCGATTTGCTCAGCATCTTTTGCACTGTCTGCTATATGGGTATCCGCAAAAATCTGCCAATATTCTTCAGGGATAAAGGCTCGAATTTCATGTTCACGCTCAACGACCAAACGCATAGCTACAGACTGTACGCGACCTGCGGACAGACCGCGAGCAACCTTTTGCCAGAGTAGCGGTGACACCATAAAGCCAACGACCCGATCCAAAAAGCGCCGCGCTTGCTGAGCATTAACGCGATCGATATCGAGTTTCGATGGCTGTTTAAAGGCGTTTTGAATGGCTGTTTTGGTAATCTCGTTAAATACCACCCGCTCATATTTGCTGTCTGCGCCGCCGATGACTTCTTTGAGATGCCACGCAATGGCTTCCCCTTCTCTATCCATATCCGTTGCCAGATAGATTTTATCAGCGTCTTTGGCTAGAGCCTTTAGCTCTTTAATAACTTTGGTTTTGTTCGGTAATACTTCATAAACCGCCGCCCAGCCGTGCTCAGGGTCAACGCCCATGCGTCGTACTAGTGCTTGCTGGGTTTTTTCTTCTTTGGTTAGGCTCTCATCTTTTTTAGTGGTGGCAGGCTTCTTAGCGCCTTTGCTCGCACCCACTGGTAAATCTCGTACATGTCCAATACTGGAGCGCACGATAAAATCATCACCAAGGTATTTGTTAATTGTTTTTGCCTTGGCAGGTGATTCGACAATTACCAAAGACTTACCCTTGGGGCCTTTGACAGCAGGGTCAGCAGGAGTTGAGCTTTTTTTACTTGTGGTTTTGGCCATGTGTGACGACACCATAATAAATGGATTAAATTCGAATAAGGAGTTAGCAGCGTAGCGATTTATTTTAACTATTTATTTTAACTGAGCCTTTTATTGCTGCTAAGCGAGTTGTTTTAAAGGTACTTACTAATATCTAAAGGCAATTACTAATAAAAGTGGTCATAAAATATACGATAAGCACAAAACAGAGGTAGACTTATAAAGACGTTACACTGCTAAGAGTTGAGCTGTCAACTGTAAAAATCAAGTGATAGCGCAAAATTCGTTAAACATCGTGCGCGTTTCACCTATTAATATAAGCTTAAAAGACGCTTAGCACCTTTATACTTAGCCTTTATATTAAAGATCTCGACTTAACATTTTATTTAACTCAATACTGGTATTTGCTTTAACAGTACTACGGGAGCTGGCCTGCATTTGTAGCGCCCACTGTTCCATCTGCGCTTTGAGTGCCAATAAGTCAGGTTCAATTTCAGCAGACTTATAATATGGATTGGTCGATGGACGCACATAGGCGATATCTTCCCAATAAACCACAATGCTATTGGCCTTAATTAATAAAGCTTTTACAAAGGGCTCAATCGATGCTGGTAAGGCTAGCGGTACTTTATCCAGATTAAAACTAGCAGGCGAAACTGTGGTGTTTACATTAGCATTAGCGTTAGTTGTCGTGGTCTTTGCGGTCGCAACACTTGTAGCATCGCTATCTGGTCGCCATTGTCCATCAATCACTCGATAGCGAGTATAAGGCAGCTGTACCTTGTCCAATACGAGACCATATTGACCAAGCATCCCGCGACCATATTCATTATCTTTACCCCTGACCCAATCGGGACAGGCTACCAGCTTCGGGTTCAGCTGTAGACGGCGCGCGGTCATGCGCAGCTTATCCAAACGCTGATCGATGCCGCTAGGTTTGAGCGCCATCATACTCCCTAATACAAATAGTACAATGGCAATCGCAATCCATACACCCATGACAATCTGGCCTTGTAGCTGAATTAAAAAATGATAAAGCATACTCATAATGAGCACGAATGATTATAAATCAAGCTGAGCCGCTTGGTAATTAACAAACTAGCCAGTAGTATGCTTACTATTTATACTGTTATATCAAAAACTTAGCGCAGGATAAAATAAAAATAATAACAAGTTGTAAAAAATAGCTGACATAAAAAAGTGCTATGATAAACCATAAATTTTAAACGCGCGCAGGTTTATTATGATTTATCTTCCGAAATTGAACGCCATGTCTCCCTCTTCAGCTTTTAAATCCACCTCTGCTTTATCAGTAATGGCAGCAGCGTTATTTATGCTATCAGGCTGCGCAACCACCCAAAGCCTAACACCAGAGCAATGTCAGGCCAGTAACTGGCAAGAGGTCGGCTATGCAGACGGGATACGTGGTCGATCAGGGGCTTACTTTGGTCACTATACCAATAGTTGCGCTAGTGTAGTCGGCGCGACCCCCAAACGCATCCAATGGGAGCAAGGTCGCCAGCAAGGACTCAAAAACTATTGCACCGAGCTCAATGCTTATAAGCTTGGCCGTGAAGGATATGACTGGCAGCCTGTCTGCCCACTTGAGGGTATTGATAAGTTAGAGGAAGCCTATTCACAAGGGCGCTACTATTATATCCGTCAACGCGATCTCGATAGCTTACGCTCACCCTATTATTCGCCATACCCTTTTGGCTATGGGAATGGGCGGCTTGGTTACGGTTATCGCCCATTTGGCTATGGGTGGTAAAAGCTTGAAGTAAAATAAAGGAAACCTCGCAAGATAAACCTTGCGAGGCTGGAGGTAAGTTTTATTATTTTATTTATTTTTCTTATTGTCTTGGCTATTTTTCTATTGATAGCAGGGCTATTTTATGTGGCCAGCTTATTATTATAGTTGGTTTACTTATTTCAACTGGCCTACTTATTTTATTTGGCTTGTTCATATAAAAAATTATTCATTTACGAAGGCAATCTTGCTAAGTCCTGCCTGACTGGCAGATGCCAATACTTGCGCCACCGTATCGTATTTGCTGTCTTTGTCAGCACGCAGCTGAATAGCAGGGTCTTTGCCACTCGCACTCTGTTGTTGCAGCTGCACATCTAGCTCCTCTATGCTAATAGGATCGCTATCCCAAAAGATACCAGCATCTTTATCAATACTGATTTGAATCACTTCTGGCGGCTGCTCGTTAATTACCGCACTGGTCTTGGGCAAATCTAACGGCACAGTGGGATTTAGCACGGTCGCGGTCAACAAGAAGATAATCATCAATACCAGCATGACATCGATAAGTGGAATGAGGTTCATCTCACTCATACTTTGGAAGTCATCATCACCCAATTGAAATGCCATTGTTATCCTCAATACTTTTGGTTATTCTCAATACGATTAGCAATATGACTGCACACGTTACGCTCTACCGTGTGTTTACACGGCGATATAATCATCAAGGTGTGACGACTCTATAATGCACTGTCATCATAAACCATGACCACTACAAGATGGCTGAACGCGGATAGCTGTCTTCTGGCTCGGTTTGCTTTTGCTCTATGTTATGGTTCGTTACTGCTCGCGCTTGCATGGTAGTTCTAGCTGGCTCATCCACGGTACTGTGTGCCGATACTAGCTCGGCTGACTGCGCCAATAAGTCATGCGCTCTGTCATTAGCACGGTACATCACGCTACGATTGATACGCACCGCAATGTTATAGAACACCACTGCTGGAATCGCGACTGCAATACCAAGCCCCGTCATAATCAACGCCTCACCAACCGGACCTGCCACTTGCCCAAGTCCCGCTTGTCCGCTCATACCAATATTACGCAGAGCATGAAAAATACCCCATACTGTCCCAAATAGACCAATAAATGGAGCAATCGCCGCCGTCGTACCAAGGATAGGTAAACCACACTCGCTGGAAAAACGGTAACGACCAATGTGCTTTAGTAAGGTTTGCTCAGTAATCAAGCGCCGCGTCGCGGCATCTGCTACGCTTAAATCTGAGCGCTTTGCCTGCATCTGCTGGCTCAAATCATCGGCAACAGTAGTCACCAATTTTCGGCTTTGTAGTACACGAATGATACCGGTGACCCAAGAGAGGACTGATAAGGCCAGAAGCATAAAGAATAAGCTTTTGGTTACCATGTCGGTGATTTGCCAGTAGTTTGCAAAGTCCATATCAGACTCCTTAGTATCTTGTTTTATTAACGAATACCACTGCAATGGTCACAGTTGGGCGTATTGTAATGAGGCTATAAAATAGGGCTGATAATTTTTTTCAATATTCATTAAGGCACTGCATAGCTGATAGGTACGGTCACATTGCCCACGACTGGGACGCCATTTTTCGTAAATGGTCTGAATTTTCCAGAACGCACTTGCCGCTGCGCCTCTCTATCTAATGCAGCATTACCAGAAGATTGCGCTAAGCGCACGCTATCAATACCGCCTTGCTTATTCACTTTCAGTACCAACACCACATCGAACGTGTCTCCTGATCTGGCACCACGTTTGGCACGATTAGGAAAGCTAAAGTTAGGCTTAGACACCCAATCAGCATTGCTAGCGACGAAATTTTCAGGCGTATTACTTGCTGCAGAAGCTTTTGCTCGAGCAGCTTCCTCTGCTGCTGCTTTGGCGTTTCTTGCGTCATCGGCAGCTTCCGCCTCTTGAACGGCTTTTGCCTCAGCAGCCGCTTGCGCATCTGCTGCTGCCTGAGCATTTCGCACCGCTTTGGCCTGAGCGTCTTGTGCTGCTTTTTCAGCTTGCGCTGCCAACATTTTACGTTCGTTATCGGCTGCTAGGACATCTGCTCGGACCGTTGACATTGACTCCTGCCGTTCTACCTCATGTCTAAACGGTTCATTGTTCTTAGCTTTAGAAGTAACCGGTGGCGTCTTCGGTTTTGGTGTTGTGGTTTTTGGCGCTGATTTTACTGGTGCTTTAACTGGTGTTGGCTTTACAGGTGCTTTAGGCGCTGCCGCAGGCTGAGATTTTTTGACTGCTTGAGATTTCAGTTTGGGCTTGGATGCGGATACAGCAGCAGTTTTCGTCTGAGGTTTTGGCGCTTTCGCAGGCGCTTTTTCTTCTGTTTTTATCTTAAGCTCTGGAGTTGCAGTAGGCGCCGCTATCATCTGAATTTCGATAGGCGGGTTGATTTCAGGCGGCTTAATGACGGGCACAGTTGTTTTTATCATCGACAATGCCATCGCTGTGAGCACATGCAATGCTATGACGGTACTTATAACCGTTAATATCAACTTGAGTGGCGGTGCATTAAAATTCGTTGAGCCCATAACACCCTAACATCTTACCAAATTCAAAGTGGCTTAATAATAATACAAACGATAACCATTATCAATATTAATTTAGAATTTATAGCATTTCTGCTGCCAATCGTTTTTTACATTATGGTTATTACATTTTTTGCAAGATAGTTATTATACGGCTATTTTTAATCGTAAGACACACCATCACAAGGCTGGCTAAATATCGTTAAGGAATAAAATAGCTTGAATTAGGATATCAATTAATGCAAAACATATTATTAATAACAATAGTTATCATTATCATTTATAAAAACCCTTAACTCTATTATCATAATGGATTGTCTACTTTGTCTGTGCGCTCAAAATAATTAAATTAGGTAATGAGCATAAGAGTCACGACCGTTGAGCATTGCATTAGCGTCTTTATTAATAACGCTAAGCAGGCTCTTTTTTATTTCCCTATTCTGCAGTCGTGTGATTAATAGACTGTCTATAACCTGTAATATATCGAGTGTTTTATGTCTATCCATAGGTTCTCTTCTAATAACTATAAACCTACGCCTTTATTCAAACGTCCGTTGCTAATTGCCTTAACAGCAATGCTCATTGCTGGTGTCAGTGTAACCGGTTGCTCATCATCTGAGTCTAGTGATGCAGAAAATGCAACGACAAAAACAGAGAATAAGACGGCTGATGCGGCCTCAAATGTTGCCAATAATGATGCCGTTTCTGTCACTACTATTGATGTGGATACCGTTAAAGGTCAGGTCAGCTTGCCGATTAACCCATCACCGATTGTGGTGTATGACATGACGTTGATGCAGGATTTGGCAGCGCTTGATGTGGCGGTTGAAGGTATGCCCAGCGGAATGCATTTAGATAACTTGCAGTCAAAAACACAACCCGAACCAAAAGAAGTGGGTACCGTATTTGAGCCAGATCTTGAGGCGTTGAATGCCATGCAGCCGCAAGCCATCTTAGTAGGCTCGCGTATGGCAGAAAAATATGATGCGCTATCAAACATTGCCCCAACACTGGATATGAGTATAGACACCGCTAATATTTATGAGTCGAGCAAACAGCGTTTGCTCGACTTAGGGGCATTATTTGGTAAAAGCGATCAAGCCATCAAACTACAACAAGATATCGATGGTCTCATTGAAGAAACTAAAGCGGTAACCGAAAATAAAGGTACAGGCTTAATGATAATGGTCAATGGCAACAAACTGTCAGCCTATGGTGTTGAATCACGCTACGGTTTTATTCATACCGTACTTAACGTCCCAACGGCAGATGATCAAATTAAAGAGGGTCGTCATGGACAGCCCGTGTCATTTGAGTATCTACAAAAAGTGAATCCAGACTGGTTATTTGTCATGGATCGTAGCGCGGCAATCGGTGAAGACAGTGTCGGTGCAAAAGCGGTATTGGATAATCCACTAGTTGCCCAAACTACCGCATGGAAAAAAGACCAAGTGGTTTATCTAAGCCCAGATTCTTACCTTGCATTCGGTGGTTATTATCAATGGATGCAGGATCTCACTACTATCAAAACTGCATTTAGTAACGTCAAGTAATCGTTAGCATTATTAAAATAATTTAAGCCAGCAACCGTTATGTCGTTATTTTCTAATCGGGTCAGCGTTACCGATAAAACCAGCGCTTCTGTACCAGCTGCCTCATCGCGCTGGCAGCAGAGCGCTAGTAATACCTTCAGTTATAAGCAACGCCGTGACGCAATACCGCCATGGCTAATGAATACCGGTAGCCTCATTATTATGGGGCTTTTGGTGTTGCTGAGCTTATCCATTGGCGTAGCAGATTTTTCGTGGTCAGGTATATTGCAAAGCCTTATTAGTCAGAGCGCCAATTCAGACAGCTCACTGATGCTCGTCAGTCGCTTGCCGCGTACCATAGCCATTATCTTAACCGGTGTGTCTATGGCTGTTGCGGGCATAATTATTCAGGTGGTTCTCAAAAACCGCTTTGTTGAGCCCTCAATGGTAGGCGCGACCCAAAGCGCTGCCCTTGGATTATTGGTAGTGAGTCTGCTATTTCCTGCTAGCGCCCTTATTATCAAAATGAGCGTTGCTACTATCACGGCAATGTTTGGCATGATGCTATTTATGCTGCTCATTCACCGGATTCCACCCACTGACTTTTTAATGGTACCGTTGATTGGCATTGTCTTTGGTGGCATTATCCAGGCGGTGACCACTTTTATTGCCTATCAAACTGAGTCGCTACAGATGCTTAGTGTTTGGCAATTTGGTGATTTTTCTGGCGTATTAGCAGGCCGTTACGAGCTGTTATGGTTAACGGGTGGACTGTGCGTTCTGGCTTATGTCATTGCCGATAAACTGACCATCGTCGGTTTGGGTGATAATATTGCGCTGAACTTAGGCATCAGTAAACGACAAGTGACGTGGCTTGGCGTTGGTATGGTGGCAATGATGAGTGCGGTTGTGGTCGTCACTGTTGGCATGATTCCTTTTATTGGCTTGGTAGTGCCCAACATTGTTAGCCGCATAATGGGCGATAAGCTCAGACGCAGCTTGCCGGCGGTCGCCTTACTGGGTGCATCGGCAGTGCTCCTATGCGACATCATCGGACGCTCTATTCGTTACCCGTTTGAGGTGCCCGTGGCCACCATTTTTGGGGTTGTCGGAACCGTATTGTTCTTATGGCTACTACTGCGTGCCCCATCTGAACAATGATGGATATGATAGCCAATAGTAACCGTCAATGCTTTGATAAATTACTATTCAATTACTAATCATTTTTACGCTTTATTTGTCCTTCTGTTCGATCAGATAAGCTTGGTATTATAGGATTCGCGCATGTTTTCACCGTTTACGCCTAATGCCTTAGATATTCATACTACCACTCGCTCAACGTCTGCTTGGCAGACTCAATTGTCAAAATTTTGGGGCGGGCTGACTGTACATCCAAAGTCAGTCGCAACAGTCATTTTACTACTCTCAATAATTTTGTTTTTGACACTTAATGTAAATGGCTATTGGGATTTTGCGCTGCCGCTTCGTGGTAAAAAACTACTGGCGCTAATGGTAGTCGGCTATGCAATTGGCGTCTCAACATTACTGTTTCAGACACTCACGCACAACCCTATTTTGACGCCGTCTTTACTGGGTTTCGACTCGCTATATGTACTGCTGCAAAGTTTGCTGGTGTTTTTTTTGGGCGCCATTAGCTATACCAGTATTGACCCGATAGCTAAATTTATGCTCGAGATTGCCTTGATGTTCGGGGCGTCGTTATTATTATTTCGGCTACTGTTTTCAAAAAGCAGTCAAGATTTAACACGGCTTATTTTGGTAGGCGTCATTTTTGGGGTGTTGTTTCGCAGCTTATCAGCATTGATTGCGCGGCTCATTAATCCTGATGACTTTGTCGTTGTACAGTCTGCAAGTTACGCGCAGTTTAATACGGTTAACCCTGACCTGCTTGGTATTAGCATCATGATTTGTGCCATCAGCGCCATATTTGTGTGGCGCTGGCGGTATCAATGTGATGTATTGATGCTGGGTAAAGCGCAAGCCATCAATCTTGGTATCCATTACCAACGTTTGGCTTTTGGGCTGTTAACCGTCATCGCTATATTGGTAGCGACTGCTACCGCATTGGTGGGTCCGGTAACTTTTTTTGGACTGTTGGTTTGCGCATTAACCAATCGACTGGCCCGCCATATGTATCATAGTGAGCGGCTAATTTTGGTCAGCTTGATTGCTATGATTTGCTTGGTACTCGGTCAAACGGTATTTGAGCAAGTATTGGGTATGGCAGGCGTATTGTCTGTAGTGATTGAGCTGGCAGGTGGCTTGGTGTTTTTAGTATTGATATTTATGGCCCATCGCCGCTAGCGATGCCAACACCAAAAACTACAACAACATTGTCTTAAAAAAAGAACCACTATGATTAAAATAAATGGCGTATCGCATCATATAGGTAAGCAGCAAATCTTGCATGACATTAACTTATCGTTGCCAAGCTCACAAGTGATTGCGCTTATTGGCCCCAATGGTGCAGGCAAATCGACCTTGTTTTCGGTAATGGCACGTTTGCAACCGTTGCAAGCAGGACAAGTTAGCTTTGGCAAGCATAACATTGTCAGCTGTAATGCGCGTACCCTTGCCACGACCGTGGCGATGCTAGGGCAAGACAATCAAGTCCAAGGGCGGCTGCGGGTACACGAGCTACTAATGTTTGGGCGCTATCCGTATCATCAAGGACGCCCGACTGCGGATGATCAACAAAAAGTACAAGAGATTATCGAGCGATTTGAGCTTGAACTATTGGCCGAACGTTTCTTATCGACCTTGTCCGGTGGTCAACGGCAGCGGGTGCTGATTGCTATGATTGTCTGTCAAAATACGCCTTATTTACTGCTTGATGAGCCGCTCAATAACCTTGATATGTATCATGCTGGTCGCTTGATGCGTGAGCTGCGTGAGTTGAGTCATACCCAGCAAAAAACGGTAGTGATTGTTTTACATGATATCAATCAAGCCGCGCAGTTTGCCGATACGGTAGTCACAATGAAAGACGGCAAAGTCATGGCCGTCGGGCATCCTGTAGACGTTATCACACAAGAAACCATGAAGGCGCTTTATGATGTTGACGTGACGGTGCTCAATCATCAAGGCCGTCCAGTGATTGTCGATGGCTTATAACTGACAGCTTTTTGACCGATAGCCGTCTGGATAATAGCCACCTGAATAACGGCTATTGTTACGACTGATATTTACGGCTAGCACTTATTGATAACGATACACCGAGCGACGCTATAAAATCATTATTGTCACGCTATGATGGTTGTTTACTATGTTTAATATTCCGCAATACTTTGAGCCGTTGCTGTCGTCCTTTCCACCACAAATAAACCCCAGTGACTGACAATACGGTCACGGCCAAACCCATCACTACCAAAAATATTTGATAAAGCAGATGACCAAACCCGTAACCGATATGCCCCATGTGCAGGGTTGATAGCCACTGGTCTGCTTTACTGCCAAACGATGCGTTTTGATAGCCGAAATTCACACGCTCAACGCTACCTGTTTTTGCATTCACAGTTATGGATGAAGCACCGCCTTTTTTGCCAATATCGCTGTCTGTTTTAAAGCGCATTTGCCATTGGTTGTCTTCCTCCACCCAGCGAATACCCAATAATTGCTGCACCTGTACGCCATTTTTTTGCGCGGCGATATTGGCTTGCGCGCTTAAGTGGGCAATGCTGTTGGCTTTATTAACAACATCAGCAGTGGTGGCAGTGTCCGTTTCACTATTGGCTTTATTACTAATAATTTTAGCATCTGGCGTAGGTTGCGCGCTTTGTTTACTGAACTTTTCTGCTCTGTCCTCAAGCCCTATCACTGCCTGCATGACTGGCTGATAAACTTGTTTTAAATTAAAACCAACACTCGACCATGCAATAACAAAAAACATAAGCCAAAGCCATAACCCAAATGCATGATGCAAATCATAATTGAGCTTAAATAGGTTGGTTTTGGTGCGAATCTTCCATGCTGGTAGCCAACGCTTCAAAAAGGAAGCACGTTTTTTAGACGACACTTTTTGCTTGGTTTTGTTTTTCTTGATGGCTCTTGGAAAGGTTAAGTAAAACCCGATAAAACAATTGATTGTCCACACCAGTGAGACGATACCCAATATCAGCTTACCGATATCACCAAGCAACAAATCACGGTGTAACCAAAACACCTTCCACATAGTGTTGTGCCATGCCCATTCTTCTTTATCACGAGTACCAATAATAGCACCGGTATAAGGATTGACATACACTTCTTGAAACGGTGCTTTCGGTTGATTTTGGGCTGCCTGACCTCGGACTCTGTCTACCGAAAATACCGCTGACTTATCGGGCTCAATGGACGTCGGCATACTCGAAAATTGATGCTCTGGGTATGCGGCAATAACATGATCATGAAGGGTAGCAATGGGCAGTTGCGGTGTGTTTTGTATTTCGCTATAAGCCAGCCGATGATTAAATACATCATCAAGCTCATCATGAAATGCCAGCAGCGACCCCGTGATCGCTGCGAGGATTAAAAAACCTGCCATCGCAAGTCCGGTATAACGGTGCACCCAAAGACAGCTGAGGCGAAGATTGAATGACATAAATAAATCTGCTGTTGTATTGTAATGGTTGTTTATTAAATGCGTACAGAAACTGACTGGCAAAACAAAAGGTCTGAGCAAGTGGCTCAGACCTTTTTTATTGAACAAACAATAGGCCTACATTCTAAAAATCAACGCTAACGTCGAACACATAAGTACGACCAGGCTCATTAAAGGTACGTGCACCCGCATTGGTGGTAGTCCCTTCTCGTTTAATTTGCTTGTCAAACAAGTTTTTGATACCAGCACCAACGGTTATGCCATTTGTCAGGTTATAGCGCGTGCTCACATTAGCAAGGGCGTAGGGCTCACGATCCAGCTTTAGTGTGTCAAGCTCATCACCAGTAGTGACAGAAATATCAGGTGCTTCAATGGTTCCGTAGTAGCTGACGCCAAAATCTGTATTCCAGCGAGGCGTGATATCCCAATTTACATTTGAGTTCATTGTAAATTTAGGAATCAAGGATAATGGCTCACCCGTATCTTTACGCTCTGAGCGGATATTTCCCGTTAAGTTGGTTGACCATGTGACGGTGTCTGTGACAGGTAGTGTTACGAATCCTTCAAGCCCCTCAATCACTGCATCTCCTTGGTTTTCCCATTGAAAAACAGATCGGTCTGTTGCCACACTATCAGCTACCACACCTACCACACCCACACGCTCTACACCAGCGCCGATACGATTGTCATAGTCGTTGTGATAGTACGTCAAGCCTGCGTTAAGCCCAGTGTCATCTTTATAAGTAAAGGTCAGCTCTTTGTTCCAAGAGGTTTCATGCTCTAGATCAGGACTGCCCAAGACATAACAACCTCGTTGCTCAGTAGGTACATTAGATGGGCAGCCATTACCACGGGTATAGTAGATGTAGTTTGGATCAAGCTGATAAAGTGACGGTGCTTTAAACGCACGACTGGCACCAGCTTTCACCGACCAGTTCGGACTAAAGTTCCATGTAGTGTTAAGACTGGGTGACCAATTGCTACCTGTTTGATCGTGATAGTCAAAACGCACACCAGGCGTAATATACCAGTCAGGAGCCAATTGGTAGTTATCTTCTAAATAAGCACCGATAAGGTACGCGTCTGTCACGGTCTCACGCTTAGAAGGGTCGGCCTCTGTATCACCAAAGTCAAAGCCTTCATCAAACGTTAAGGCAGAAACCAGCGGGTTGTCCAGTCTTTCACCACGGAATTCTGTACCAGCCGTCAAGGTATGACGGTCAAAGTAGATATCCCATTCTGATTTTGCGTTTAACGTGTCATAGGTCGCTTCCGTCCAAGTATATTCCGCTTCTCCTTCAGGTTGCGATATTTGACCTTCGTTACGACCAGCCGTGCCTTCATTTAGGCGCTCATTGATAGTACGCGTATACTCTAGGTAGCTATTACTACTGGTATTATCATACTCACCGCGGTGGGTTAATACGGCGCCATAACGCTCCATTTTATTGGTTTCTTGACCTGCCAATACATTGACCAAATCATCATTTACCGTTTGAAACTGTGAGTCACCTGCCCAGCGGTTACTCTGATTGCTATAATTAACTTCAAAACCAATGGTATTCATCGCATCCATCGCGTATTCAAAGAGCTGGCGCACATCGATATTTTCGACACCTTCGCGGCCTGCTGCAACCGAAGCCTCTGCACCACCGCGACCATCAACAACTTGGGCATCGTCTGCGTTGATATAAGGATCATCGCCTTCACTATCATGATAACCGAGGGTGGTACGGAAGGAGAGCTTATCAGTTAATGGGCCTGCCATATTGATATTAGTGCGCCAGTTTTTGCCTTCAAGATCACTTTCTGGCATCTCGTAGTGACCAGTAACCGAAAACTCTTTTTGTGTTGGGGATTTGGTGATGATATTGACCACACCGCCCATACTGCCAGAACCATAACGAGCCGCTGCTGGCCCACGTAATACTTCAATGCGTTCAATGGCGCTTGGCGGTACCCATTGTGAGTCACCACGAGTGTCTTGCTCGCTGCCACGGCCCGGACGCACAGCATTACGAGAGGTGACAGGACGACCATCGATTAAAATAAGCGTGTTGTTCGGGCCCATACCTCGCAAATCAATTTGACGCTGATTACCACGTTGACCAGATGTAGACGAGCCTGACAGATTCACACCCGGCATTTTACGAACAATTTCTGAGATATCATTAGAAAGCGATGCTTTTTCAATGGCTTCTTCATTAATAATAGATAGACCGGGCGCTTGTATTAGCTCATCCCTTGCCGCAAGGACTACGATGGTATCTAGCTCAGTGGATGGCATCGCTTGTTGCTCGGTGGCTTGTTGGTCTGCTATCTGTTGTGCAGTAAGCTCATTGCTCTCAGCCGCGAATGCCGTAGTGCTAAGAATAGAGGCAATAGTGATGCTCAGAAAAACTTTGCCCGTCACTAAGCGTTGAGAATTTTTTGAAGAAGTGAGGTAGGAATAATCAGACAAGCCTGATATTTTTGACATAAATAACGTTCCTTGAAGCACTGAATCTCATTAACACCTTTCAACTTCATCGACAGTGAATGTTTCTAGCCATTTTTTATACAGCGTTTTTAATGCATTCACATCGTAAACATATATAAATAGGCACATGCAAATAGGCACACGATTGCTAAACAAGACAAACAGATCATCAAGTACGCGGGTCGTAAAAACATGACTAAAATATAGCCAAAGGGCTTAAATGTCGATATAGAGTAAATTAGTAAAGGTATGTACTGAGTAGGGTTAGAAATTTGGTAATACTGCGGCTGGCAGAAGCCAACTCATTTAAATAGTGATCACAATGAAATCTCTAGAAAGAGATAGAGCAAAGAACTGTTAACTGTTCTGTAATGAACAAAACACACTTTAACAAAACAGAAAATATAATGCAAATATTAATGATAATAAGTATCATTAATATTTGCATTTGTTACTTACTAGCTATCCTGAATGTAAATTCAATGATTAATATGCCAATAGAAACACTTCATAATGCCGTCTGTATGAGGTCAGTACGTTTAAAACCCTCAGTCACTAGCCCATTTATAAACGCTATAAAACAGATTCTGCGTCTTGACGTTTGATCACTTTATGCTCATCCTCGCTATTATCTAATTTCCAATAGCTTGAAATATACAGATGGGTTTTGGCCACACCTCGTTCTTGTTTGAAGTATTGGCGTAGTGCTCGCATACTATTGAACTCACAAGCTGTCCATACTGCCGCCTCACCCTCTAACCAAGTGAGTGCCTTGACCTGATCTAATAAGGGATAATGGCTAACGCTTGTAGCTGGATTTATGACCCAATGAATCTCTATATTTTGCGGCTTTTTAATAGACTGAATATCAGCTTCGCTTATCACTTCTATGACCGCATAGCCTACTGCATCATTAGGTAGCTGTGCTAAGTTCACCGTGATAGCTGGCAGTGCTGTCATATCACCTACCAACAAAAACCAGTCTGCCTGATTATTAATGGGCTTTTTTGCGCCAGGACCACCTATCAAAAGCTTATCTCCTATAGCAGTTGTCTTCGCCCAGTGCGATGCCAGTCCTTCTGTATCTTGATGGTTAAGACCATGTAATACAAAGTCGACATCTATCTCATTATCGCGCTGCTGGACAATAGTATAAGTGCGCATAATGGGTTTGCGGCCTTCATTCTGAGGAAACATAAGTTTGATATAGGCGCTTTCCTGATCCGTAGGAAAATCAGAAATTCCCTCTCCGCCGAGCGTAATACGGCGCATGTTGGGCGTGATATCGGTAATACCTTTAACTTCTAAAACTCTCGGTATAGGTTTGGCCATTTTTTGCCTCCTTTTTTCTATAAATTTATATACGTAACACTTAGTACGCTTGTTTGACGCGATATCCAAAAATAGGATAGTCAATCTCATATAAATAGTAAAAAAGCCAGCTACCTCGTAAAGGTAACCGGCTTCCTGTAGCTGTCAAATTGACGTGCGAAATATGAGCTATCAAATGCCCGTTATCTACACATTAAAATTGATAGGTTAAAGACGTTTTAATATTGCGACTCATCTCAAAATCCGTATAGTCATCATCCAACGCATTGTTACGCGAGGCATGGCTAGCATAAGTTTCATCAAATATATTGTAGACCCCAAGCGTGGCTTTTAAGCCTTCGATTTGAGTTGGGGTATAACTCATATAAATATCATGTACATCATAGTTAGGTTTTTCGATGTCATCACCACCAGTATTAGGCGTCACTGAGGCAACGTAAGTACTGCGCCAGCCAAGATCAACGGTATCAGTTGGTGCATAACCAAGATTAACCATATATTTATCACCAGATTCAGAGCTACTACCGCTCACTGACGCGATGTTATAACCCGTCTCTTCACCCTTACTGCGTGCTCTGGCATAGCTTAGACCCATGTTGAAGTTGTCAACTCTATAGTCAGCCGCTAGCTCAACCCCTTTAATTTTATAGTCTTCATCGCTATTAACCACACCCTGACAACTGCCACCTAGCTGTCCTGTATTGCAGTCTAAACCAACTCTGGTAACGCCTGAGCGCACAAACTCAATATAGTTTTCGATATTGGTTTCAAAGTATTTGGCACTCAGTTGTAGCGCATCATCAGCGGTGGTTAGACCACGCAGCGTCGTCGCAATACCAACTTCCGCGTTATCACCTTCCTCTGCTTTTAGATCACTATTAACAAAGGTATCCGCACCGTCTGAATTAAAAATAGCTTGGCTTAAGTCTGGGCCATTAAATAATTGAGTATAGCTGGCAAATACTTGCGTGCGTGGTGCAATTTCATAACTGGCGGCTAGTGCACCAACAACATTGTCATAAGTTTGTCCAGCAGACACAAATTCTGGTGATTCGTAACGGTCATAACGAATACCAGGTGTTAGGGTTAGTTTGCCCATCCGCCACTGGTCTTCTAGATAAACTGACGTATTGGTCGCTTCGTCGCTACCACTCTTAACAGCATCCCGAGACATCTCTGACTCTTTTTTGTAGTGCTCAATACCCGCAATCAGTTTATGATTACCGGCATTACTCTCTATGACACTGGTGTTTTGAATTTTGGCACCGGTGGTTTTGACACCGGCTTCCCAATCGTAGCCTAGGTTCTCGGTATAGTCCGTATCCCGTGAGATGGTAGTCTCTGTTTGATAAACATTGGTATCGACATCGATCAAGCTACTGACTGGGTTATAATTATAATCTAGCCCGTAGGTTTCACGTTTTACTTTTTGTGGGAGAATCTCGTTCCAACTGCCCACACCTGAGCTCGCTGGAAAATCAGGACGCAATGGGTATAGACCTTCGTTTTCGGTACTACTAAAGCTGGCACCCACATGATGACCATCCCCAATATAAGCACCTGCCTTTAATAGTATGTTTTCGCCTTCACTGTCTTCTGTCTGAATACTGCGACCTTCGCCATCTTCACCAGCATTGGCATTACGCTGACCATAATAAGCAAGTAAGTCGATATTCTCTGTCGGTGCAGCATACACGGTAGTTGACGTTAAAAGCTCATCATTGTTGCTGCCATATCCGGCATGTAATTTGGCGCCAATTTTTTGACCCGGTTTTAGCAAGTCTGCAGCATCGACAGTTTCAAAAGCCACGCCACCACCAATAGCATCGTTACCGAGCGTCACTGAGTTGTTTCCAACCGCAACTTCTGCTTGTTTTAGCAAGTCTGGGTCAATCGTGACATCGCCCATATGATAAAACAAAGCACCCTCTTGACGGGCGCCATCAATCGTTACTTTTAGATTGGTATCATCCAGTCCACGGACTCGCACACGCTGATTAACAGAGGATGTGCCACCGACTTCAACCCCTGGCACTACGTCTAAAAAGTCGCTCAAATGGCTCGCTTGTGCCGCTGGCGTATAGTCATCTATATAGACAGAATCTTCTTGCACACTGTCACGGACAGAGCTATTTGCCGTGACCGTAATAGTCTGTAAGGAAGTACTAGGCATATCTTCTACATTGGCTGCACTCGCCATTTGCGATGACAATACCGCTGCCACACCCATTGATAATACGGTTAATCGACTAGAAAACACCACTCTACGCATAACACACTCGCTTTATTTGACGCTCAAACCTAAGAATTATTTACCATACTGCTTATCAAACGTCCCTACTATTACCAGCGTCTCTGTTTCTTATCGTTTACTGATAAGCGTTTTTTAGAGGCATTTACTGCTATCGAGACGATAGGCAAAGGTAAAGCAAAGCTTATTTTTAAATACGAACAGTATTGTAAATACAAATGATAATAATTAACATTAATAAAAAAAGGCATGATAACTAGTTGTTAACACTTTAACAATATTAGACAGCAAAAAAACCTTACTCAATAGCAAATGACTATTGATTCATGTGTGATTCATGCGTGATTCGTTTGTGGTTTAAGCTTACTTACAACGGAATTTACGCAATTGATGTATTAACTTAGATGGCGTTTATTGGTCGTCTTAGGGACGCTCAGCATTTATTATTCTCATAAACTATTTGAGACCGCTAATACATTCATATATTAGCTATTTTTCATATTGTTCATTATATTTATAGTAATAATATAATCTTATATATAACTTAGCTTTTACTCAATATTGCTATTGAACGCGCTTTCTAACGATTAAACGCTTATAAGCTAAAAAAACATTGCAATGGCTGTCACTTTCAATATACCCTACCTAATAGCTGACTAAGTAGTCAGGTTTTAATCTGCGATGGTCAATGCAAATAGTCGATAATCATTCGTTGTTTTTATTCATTAGCACAAGGACAAGTGCGTATCTCTGTTAGAGGGGTGGGCAATACGGTAGGCTAAATACTGCGACGTAAATCAATATTAACCTACAAATTTGTCATGTAACCCGCAACCTTCAGCACAGATAGGACTAAAACGTTACTCTAGGAGAAAGCCATCATGAATGAGAACACTCAAATAAAAGATCATTTGTTATATAGACTGCACGATCGTCCCACACCTATTAAAGCATTCTTAGGTGCAGTACAGCATGTACTTGCTGCTTTTGTCGGTGTTATTACTCCCTCGTTAATTATTGGCGGTGCATTAGGTTTAGGGGAGCATATTCCCTACCTAATCAGCATGTCTTTGATGGTATCAGGGGTCGCAACTTTTATTCAGACCCGCAAGGTTGGCCCCGTAGGTTCAGGCCTCATGGCACTACAAGGGACCAGCTTTGGTTTCTTAGCCGCGGTGCTTGCCGCCGGTTTTGTGGTAAAAAATAAGGGCGGTAGTCCTGAAGAGATTCTCTCCGTCATCTTTGGGGTCTCGTTCCTTGGGGCGTTTGTTGAGATATTTTTAAGCCAATTTATTACTAAGCTTAAATCCTTGATGAGTCCTATTGTTACCGGTTGTGTCATCGTCACGATTGGTCTTTCATTGACAAAAGTAGGTCTAACCGATTTGGCAGGCGGGGTTGGTGCTGAAGACTTCGGTAGCATGCAGAACTTACTACTTGGTGGCGGTGTACTGGTAAGTGTGGTACTGATTAGTATCGTTAATAATAAACTCATTCGCTCCAGTGCGATCTTTATCGGTTTAATGCTTGGTCTAATTGCTGCGATGTTCATGGGACGTATTGATTTTTCATTAGTCTCTGAAGCCGCTGTATTTACCGTGCCCGTACCTTTTAAATTTGGTTTTGGTTTTGACTGGCAGGCTTTTATTCCTATCGCCTTTATGTATATCATCACCAGTATTGAGACCTCAGGTGACTTAACCGCGACCTCAATGATTTCAGGCGAACCGATTAAAGGTCCGTTATATGAAAAACGTATTAAAGGTGGGGTATTAGGTGATGGTGTCAACTCTTTGATTGCCGCGGTGTTCAACACTTTCCCAGTGACGACTTTTAGCCAGAATAATGGCGTGATTCAAATGACCGGTATAGCCAGCCGCTATGTTGGCTTTTATGTGGCTGCTATCTTATTCACTATGGGTCTGTTCCCTATTCTTGGTGCTGTCTTTACCCAACTGCCAAAGCCCGTTGTTGGCGGCGTAACCCTATTGATGTTTGCAACCGTGGCAACCGCTGGTATTCGCATTTTATCAACGGTGAACTTTACTCATCGTAATGTCTTGATTATTGCGACGTCACTAGGGCTATCCATGGGTATCGCCTTTGTTCCTGATGTATTCGCACAAGCACCACAATTTTTTCGTAATATCTTTGGCTCAGCGGTTACTATGTCAGGCATCGTCGCTATCACTCTGGATATGATTTTACCGAAGAACTATGGTGTTGAGTTTGATACTGCCGAGCAACACGCTGATGATGGCTTAGAGCCTCTCGAAAAGGTTTCTTGAGCTAGACAGACACGGATGTGGCTGTGTTGTGGACTTATGACCGCATTATTCAAGTCCACAGCCGCGTAAGATAAAGGGCACTAAGAAGTCAGCAGCACGCGCTTCGTCTTGTTTGTCGTAAGCCTCTTTTTCCATGAGACCGATGATTTCAGTTTCAAATTCAGCATAGCGCTGAGTCGTTGCCCAGATTAGAATCAGTAGTTGCAAGGGATCAGCAATACCAATTTTGCCTTGCTCGTGCCATATTTTCATCACTTGCGCCTTATCAAGCGCCCACTCTTTCATAGTCGTCGACATAAAGTCGTGCAAATGCGGTGCGCCACCGATAACTTCAACCGCAAAAAGCTTATGACGGTTGGGATGAGCAAAGGCTTGATGTAGCTTAGTACGGACAAACTTTTCAATGACCGTTTTAGGATCACTGTCTACGGTCATGGTGATTAAGCCTTCGTTCCACTCTTGAATAATGGAGCGCAGCACATCCTTATATAAGTTTTTTTTATTTTTAAAGTAATAATGGATATTGGCTTTTGGTAAGCCTGCCCGATCAGCGATACCCTGCATGGTGGCACCGCGATAACTTTGCAGCACGAATTCTTCTTCAGCAGCGGTCAAAATAAGCGCTTGATTATGAGCACGAATATCTGGCTGAGTGCGATGTGTTGTTAATTCAGGGGTAGACAAGTCAATTTTTTTCTTATCTTTAATAATAGCGGTCATAATTTAAGCCGTAGGTAAAATTTAATAAAAATGACACTAGATTCCAACTGTAGTCTGCCACTCTAAAACTATTACATCTTTAGCCTCGCAAACCATACTGTGGTATAGCTTATGCTCGACTTCCTTGTAGAAGCATTACTCTGGTCTGACTATAAAAATTGTAATAAATACAGCTTTTTATGGAACATAGCACGACAAATGGAAAGTTTTTGTATAAAATAGTTGACCAAATAGTCAAGTTTTAGCACAATAGATAATATAAACCAAATACGATTTAATTAATATCACTTTAGCGTATGATTTGTTAGGCCATTGTTTCAGTATTCTCTTCAATTGCACGCGTTCAATTCAATCGATAACGCTTACCCACCATAGCTGTTTCATTATAATAGCAGCCACAATATTGAAATAGAGGGCATTGAAATAACCGGCATCAGCCATTAAAGTTTAGGCTCAATGCAAAGTGCTATAGTCAATCCACAATAAAACTAGTACAACCCATATCATGAAACAGTTTAGGTAGATTATTCTCCATCCAGCCTTGGCGTAGAAATTTAGCTTGTGCCCATTTTTTCTCAATAGGGTTTAAATCA
>Ga0314774_1000278_pt1 | contig 45221 bp, 33 predicted proteins | sample MetaGCBIA2018_FD_204515 | JGI IMG/M metagenome (GOLD analysis project Ga0314774, IMG submission 204515) | Cryopeg brine microbial communities from Beaufort Sea near Barrow, Alaska, United States - CBIA 2018 | ecosystem: Environmental > Aquatic > Marine > Coastal | place: USA: Alaska | collected... | reverse complement strand
ATGCAAATAGCCAAAGTTTATTAAGCATGTATGACACTATACAAATTAAATAACATCAAACGTTTTAGTAAAAATATTTGAAAATAATAGTCACTTTGCTCATTATTGATGCATATTTAATTGTTTATTAACATTTTTTAACTCATTTTTGATTTAATTAATTTTTTAAAAAATTTTATATGAAATCAAAGTACAAAGTATTACTTACGCTCTTCATGGCTTTCGTAGTGCAACTCGGGTTTGCACAAACAAATACAATTACAGGTACGGTCACTGATGATGGCGGAGTGCCACTACCGGGTGTAAACATTGTCGTCAAAGGAACTTCTTCGGGCACTCAAACTGATTTTGACGGAAATTATAGCATCGCTGCATCAGGGAATAGCATCCTTGTTTTCAGTTACGTCGGTTTTAAGGAAGAAGAGGTTGCAGTGGGCACCTCTACCGTTATAGACATGGAGCTCATAGGTGGTGAAATGCTCGAGGAAGTTATTATTAACGCCCTGGGAATAGAGGTAAATCGGGCAACGCAGGCATCATCCGTTTCAGATGTTGCAGCATCGGCCGTCCAGTCTTCCGGAGAAACAAGTATTGCCAAAGGTCTTTCCGGTAAAGCTTCAGGAGTACAGATCATTAGTTCTTCCGGTGATGCAGGTTCTAGTGCATTTATACAAATTAGGGGTCAAAGTACGATTACCAGAAGCCTTCAGCCTTTAATAGTAGTTGATGGTATTCCCATAAGCAACGACGAAGTAGGTGCCGGCGTAGGCGGTGTGACCCAGCAGTCCCGTCTAGGAGATTTAAACCCGAACGACATTGCAGACGTTAAAATTCTAAAGGGAGCCTCTGCCGCGGCCCTTTGGGGAGCACGTGCAGGAAATGGCGTTATTGTTATAACGACTAAAAAAGGAAAAGGTCTTGGTAAAGGTGATTTACAGGTTTCTATATCCTCAACAATAAGTTTTGATCAGACCAATGATGAATTGGATACCCAGAACATTTTCGGTCAAGGAAGTAACGGTGCTTACGTAGGGCTAACACAAGCTAACTCTTGGGGTGACAAAATCAGTCTTCGGTCAGGAGGTCCAGATGAGGTGGACACAAGTTCATTAGATTACTTCGTTTCCCGTGACGGAACCACGTATTATCCTATTATCTCTAAGAACAGTACGGAAGACTTCAACAATAGCAACTATGATGCAGTTATTAATCAAGGTCTTTATTTAGAGAATAATGTGAGCTTAAGTGGAGCCACAGAGTCTGGTAACTATTTTATGAGTGTAAGCGATCTAAAACAAGATGGGATCATTGATGAAAATGATTACAATAGAGTTTCTCTGCGTTTAAATGGAGAATTTAAACTTAATGATAAAATAAAATTTACCGGTACATCGACGTATTCGCAGATAAATTCTAATCGTATTCAGCAAGGTTCAAATACTTCTGGACTTCTTTTAGGATTATACAGAACACCAGCAGATTTTGATATGAGGAATTATTTAGGTACCCGTTACGCAGATGGCGTGGTAAGCACAACTAACAGCCAGCGATCATACAGACGTGGCCTAGGGACTTTAGATGGTGAATCGCCTATTTACAACAACCCATTATGGACAACAAATGTGCAATCAAACCCCAACACGGTAGAGCGTTATATAATGGGTGGCCAGTTCAATTATAAGGCAACAGACTGGATGACACTTATCGCACGGGCCGGGCTCGACCATTACACGGATGAGCGCAAAAACTTTTTTCCGAAGAATTCGTCAGAGGCCAATGGTAGTGGAAGCGCAACAGAACGTCTCTACACCAGTACGCAGACCAATATAGATTTTATCGCCCAGGGAGATTTACTTATTTCAGACCGCTTTAATTTTGGTTATCTGGCTGGTCTTAACTACAACAGAAGGCTAAGTGAAACACGTGGAGGAGGCTATACCAATTTCATATTGGATAGTTACAAATTTTTCTATACCAATGCTACAATTGCAAACAGATCTACGGTAATAGGTGAAAGTGAAGTCAGGATCACTGCAGGTTACGCGCAGGCTAACCTAAGTTTTGATGACTTACTTTTCCTAAACTTAACGGGCAGGGCTGAAACGGCTTCTACTTATGGAGATGCAAAAACGTTCTTCTATCCTTCAGCTGAAGTAGGATTCCAGTTCGATAAATTATTGGGTGATCAAACCACACTTTCCAATGGAAAGCTACGTCTTACGTATGGTCAGGTAGGTATTGAACCCGCTGCATACGCCACAAATACGTATTTTGTAAATGCCCAAGGTTCTGAAGGCTACGGCCCAGCTTATGATGCTGGAGCGTATGATGGTTCTTTTGTAAGAAGTTCCGTGCAGGGCAATGCAAATCTCGAGCCCGAAAAAAAGACAGAATATGAGGTAGGTATTGATTTGGGCTTTTTTAATAACCGCGCAACCCTTAGTGGCACATATTATTACAACGAAACCACTGATGCATTATTTACCGTAGCCATACCTGGTTCTACAGGCTTTTCTGGACGTTATGCAAACGCCGCCTCATTGGAGAACAAGGGTTTTGAGCTTGATTTAAGTGTGGATGTCATAAAATCAGAAGATTTTGTTTGGAATGTATATGGCAATTTCTCCACCAATCAAAATGAGGTTACATCCTTAACTGGAACGGAATCTCTTTTTCTTAATGGTTTTACTGGAGTATCTTCAAGAGCTGTAGCAGGTGAACCTGTAGGCGTCCTTTGGGGCGGCCGTTATGCCAGAAACGATGACAATTCTTTGGCTCTTGATGACCTAGGATTTCCCACGGTTGCTTTAACAGAGGGAGTATTAGGGGATCCCAATCCAGACTGGAGAGCTGGTGTGGGCACATCCATCAGTTATAAAGGTTTTACCCTAAGTACACTTTTCGACGCCTCTGTAGGTGGTGATGTTTGGGATGGTACAAATGGGGCGCTGAACAACTTTGGTAGGACACCAGAAACTGCTAATGAAGTAACCGTTAGCGCTGCAGATGCACAGACGATTATCGCGGCTAATGGTGCCACCTTGGCATCCAGACCTCAAGCTGTTATCAATGCAGATGGTACTTATACTATACGAGGTAATATCCGTGATTTTGGAGCCGGCCCCAGACTTTTGGATCAGGCCTATTATACTGGTATAGGTGGAGGTTTTGGGCCTGTGGGAGAACAGTTTATATATGATGGTTCTTGGGTAAAATGGAGGCAGCTTACCCTAAGCTATAATTTCACAAATGACAAATTAAAGGAGACTTTAGGGCTTAAAAATATAGAGCTTTCTTTAACAGGAAGAAACTTGTTGTACTGGTCTAAACATGATTTTGGCCAAGATCCTGAATCTAACCTTACCGGAGCATCTAATGGTCGTGGTCTTCAGTATTTTAACAACCCGAACACAAGATCCTATTTAGGAACCATTAGCATTAATTTCTAAAAATAAAGAAAATGAAAAATTTATATATACTCACATTTTTAAGCATCTTTATCGCAACGTCTTGCTCAAACTATGTGGAAGATTTAAATGATGACCCAAACCAGCCAGTAGATGCGGGGCTGGAAAATATTGTGCAGGGTGTGCAATTATCAAATCAATTTTGGCAAACTGGAGAATCTAATAGGACCGCGATGCTATGGCTCAATCAGGCAACAGGTTCTGATAGGCAGTATTTGGCTTTAAATGATTGGAATACTGCCCAATCCACGATATTTGATGGCATTTGGAACGAGGCCATGGTTGGAACAATAAGTCAGGCACAAGTGCTCGAAAATAAGGCTAACATGCTGGGCAATACTTCAACATTGGGTATGGCACAGGTAATTGAGGCCAATGCTTTTGGAACCTTAACTTCTTTGTTTGGCGATATTCCCTTTGAGCAAGTAAATAAATATGAAGAATTTCCAAATCCGGTTTATCAACCGCAACAAGAAGTTTATGCAGGTATACAGGAACTTTTGAACACTGGTATTGCAAACTTGACCGATGGTGCTGGAGACATTCCTAATGACCTCGTATATACTGGAAGTAATGAAGCATGGATAACTGCTGCATATACGTTGAAAGCCCGTTATTTTTTACACGTAAAAGACTATGCAGCTGCACTTTCAAATGCGCAACAGGGAATTTCTTCAGCAGATGGAGATTATAAGGCCTATTACGACACCACTTATGGAGCTGATTTTAATCCTTTTTACAGCTTTTTAGTTTATGATAGACCGGGCTACATGTCGGCTGCAGATGCCTATGCACCAAAATTATTGGATCCATCGACCACTTTGTACAGGGGCAACCCAAAAACAGATGAATCTGCAAGGTTTGCTTTTAGCTACATTAATGGAGCTAATTTGTATAATAGCGGTTATGAATTGAATTTTTATTCTCAATTCGACTGGGAAGAACCAGATGGTAAATTTGGCACAAACACCGATATGCCCCTTATTACCTACGGTGAGAGCCTTTTGATCATTGCAGAATGTCAGGCTAGACTAAACGGTTTTGATTCTGGTTTACAGGCTTACAATACCTATAGAGCTTTACTTGACACCGGCTATTCTATAGGGGTTGACAATGCTGGCTATAATGATCTGACCTTTAATTATGATGCGTACACCGCTGCAGATTTTGCTGCCAACGGTATCGAAAATGCTGATGGAATTTCACAGCTAGACGCACTGTTGCGTGAAATTTATGAAGAGCGTTATGTCTATTTTAATGGCCATTATGAATCCTTTGTAGACATGAACCGCACAAATAATATTGCCGAAATACAATTAAAAGCAGGTTTTTCAGGTAATGCAGAACGCTTTGTTTATCCGCAGGTGGAAGTAAATGGAAATACAAGTATTCCAACACCACTTCCAGGAGTTCAAGATCCTACCCCAGTGAACCAATAACATCAATAGGAAATAGATTTTAGCTTGCTAAAGCTAATTTAATTAGCCAGTTTAGTTTAAAAGAGGATGCAATCGCATCCTCTTTTTTTATGAATATATATCAATTCCCTTTTCTATTATTTTGGTGTTATTATCTTCCATATATTGCAAGGAGAAAAAGATATAAAATGAACAGAACTTCTAAAAAGGCATCTAAACATCCCACTTTTAGACATTAATGAACAATAAATTTCTTATTTAATCCTTCTACAAATGCAGCATTTAATAGCTAATATTATATTTTAAAAAATAATAATTTGCAAGAAAAAATAAGTCATATAACTCATTTTCGCTTAAACCAATTTAAGTTTTGTTTGTTCGTATTTTATCCTATTGTTTTCTTGAGCATTGTTTCGCCGATTCAGGCACAAGAGAACTTGTCTTTATCAGATCCTTCCCAGTTTCTTGATGCGCATTTAGGTAAAGAAAACCTCGCCGTATTTAATGGTATACGCTTTTATGACCTGTTTAAAAGCGACACAGAAAATTTCCGCTATTTTAAAAGTTACAAACCTTTTAAAACTTCTATCACTTACAATGGCGAAGTTTACGACAGCATCTTAACTCGTTATGATCTGCTCAACGACCACTTAATTATTTATTCGGAAGGAAAGTTATCCTTTTTTCAAGTGCAGTTGGCAAATGAAAAAGTAAATGCTTTTCAAATAGATGGACTATCTTTTGAACGACTGGACATTAGCGGTACGCATAACGTAGATAAAAATGCTTTTTATGAAGTTGCTTATGCGGGAGTGGATCTACATTTATATATCGCATGGTCAAAGGCCGAAAAGCTCAGAACACGCGCAGGAAAATCATTTTATACGTTTAAAATAGATAAAGAATACTACCTAAAAAAGGAAGCTGAATATTTGACCATAGGCAGCATGAAAGATATAGTACGAATATTCCCAAAGCGAAAAGATGAAATTAAGGAATTTTATAAATCCTATCGCAAAATCAATAAAGAAGACTCAAAACAATTCATGAAAAAATTAGCATTTTATCTGGATCAGGGCAAAAAAAACTAAAGTAGTAATTATGATCTTTTTACGAAAAAGTAAATATTTTGGCTTTTTGTTCCTATTTATGGGTTGTTTTATAAATAGTATCTCTGCGCAGCAGAAAATTAATATCACAGCAGATTTTCAGAATACCCCTTTAAGTAATGCACTTTCTTCTATTGAAGGACAAACCGATTATCTCTTTTACTACAAACAGGACTGGATCAGCCCATATAGCGTAACGGCCAATTTTAAGGACACGCCCTTGGCAACTGCTTTAACCACAATTTTTAAGGAAACTGAACTCAATTACATCATTCGAGAAAAACGCATCATTCTCACTAAAAATACTGTAGTCTATCAAAATCTCCCCGAAAATTATTTTGACCAGGACAGTTTAACATCCACTCCATCAAGACAAAATGCCATTTTAAAAACCCAAAACCGCAATGCAGATCATGTCATTGCCATTGGTAAACAGCAAAAAGGGAATGCGAAGACCTACATACTTTCCGGTACGGCACGCGATCTTAAAACCGGAAAACCTCTGACCGCACTAGCGATTACAACTGCAGACAGGTCGCACTACACTACTACGGGTGCAGATGGCTCCTACAGCTTAGAACTTCCCTCAGGCTACAATTCATTAGAAACCAGCCTGCTTGGGTATCAGCAAAAATCATACACACTGCTGCTCTACGGCGATGGCAATTTAAATATACAAATTGAAGAAAATACCGAAATGCTGGGCGAGGTACTTATAGATGCTGAAAAAGATAAAAACATTAGTGAGGCAATAATGGGTATAACTTCCATAAATATTGAAAACCTTAAAAATATTCCGCTTGTACTTGGCGAGCGTGATATATTGAAAGCCGCGCTTACTTTGCCCGGTATAAGTACTGCCGGCGAGGGTGCAAATGGGTACAATGTGCGTGGTGGCAGAAGCGATCAAAACCTCATCCTTCTGGATGATGCGGTACTATATGCGCCCAACCATTTTTTAGGCTTCTTTTCCGCTGTAAATCCATTTACCACCGCAAAGGCTGATATTTATAAAGCCAGCATTCCGGCAGAATTTGGTGGTCGTCTTTCTTCTGTGATTGATATTGAGACCAAGGACGGCAATATGAATGATTTTTCCGGAGAAGGTTCCATTGGCCCCGTAACTGGAAATCTCATGTTGGAAATTCCCGTGGTGAAAGAAAAAGCATCCATCATCGCTGGATTTCGCGCCACCTACGCAAACTGGATTTTAAATTCGCTGGATGAAGAATCTTTAAAGAATAGCGAAGCTTCATTTTACGACGGAATCGTGAAATATCACCATAAAATCGGGAAAAACAATAGTATTTCTGCCACTGGATATTACAGTAGGGACCGTTTTAGCATAACAACAGATTCGCTTTATGACTATGAAAATATTTTAGCTTCGCTAAAATGGGAAACACGCTTTAACGATAAAACCACCGCAGATTTTCATCTAAACACGACCCATTATGGCTACGATATTCTATTTAATGGTGATACAAATGCAGATTTTGATTATGGCTATGCAGTTAACGAAACCCAGTTTAAAGCTAACATTAACCATAATCTGAACGAAAAACATAAACTGCAATTTGGCTTTTCCACAAAATTGTATGGAATAAAACCTGGCGAGATTAATCCTGGTGATGAAAATTCTGATGTGCAGCCCCTGCGCATACCGTATGAACGTGGACTAGAATCTGCCCTTTATTTTTCAGATTCTTATAAATTCAACCAAAAATGGCTTTTTGATCTTGGTTTTCGGCTTTCTATGTTCAACGCAATGGGCAGTTCCACACAAAATTTTTACGCCGGGGGGTGAACCGAAAAACGATGCGTCTATAATAGGAACAGAAACCTATGATGATTTTCAAGTATATAAAACCTATTTTACTCCAGAATTCAGATTTTCAGGCCGTTATTTTCTAACCGAAAGCGCTTCTATAAAAGCTAGTTTCAACAGTTCGGCGCAGTATATTCATCAGTTAACGAGTAATACGACGGTCTCCCCTACCGATATCTGGAAGCTTTCTAACAGTAATATTGAGCCACAACGTGGAAATCAATATGCACTTGGACTTTACAAAAATGTAGATTCAAAAGATCTTGAAATCAGTCTGGAGGGCTATTATAAAACCATGAATAATATTCTGGATTATAAAGTGGGTGCAGATCTCACTTTAAATGAAAACTTAGAACAGGAACTGCTGCAAGGAACGGGACGGGCGTATGGTATTGAATTTTTGATTAAAAAGGAAAAAGGTGATTTTAATGGCTATTTTGGCTATACCTATTCCCGGTCAGAATTAAAACTCGACAGTGCAATCCCAGAAGAAAACGTCAATAACGGAGCGTATTTTCCCGCCAATTATGACAAACCCCATGATTTCTCATTGGTTTCCAATTACCGGTTGACCAAGCGCTTTAGCTTCTCCATGAACTTCACCTACCAGACCGGAAGGCCAGTTACATATCCCACCGGAAAATTCATTTATGCCGGGCAGGAACAGGTTGTTTATAGCGCACGGAACCAGTTTAGAATTCCTGATTACTACCGCCTCGATCTAGGGATTAATATTGAAGGGAACCATAAGAAAAACAAGTTGGTACACAGTTTTGTAAATATATCAGTATATAATGTGCTCGGTCGCAATAATCCATACTCCGTGTTTTTTGTAACCAAAGACAATGAAATTAAAGCCTTTCAAACTTCCATTTTTTCGATACCAATCCCTACAATAACCTATAATTTTAAATTTTGATAGGATGAAAAAGATAGCGCGCTTCGTATTTGTACTGGTATCCATCCTTATAATTTCAAGTTGCAGGGATGAAATCCCATTGGATACTTTTGATTATGAAAATTACCTTGTAGTCGAGGCAACCCTTTCCAATGCGTTTAAACAACAGGAAATCAAATTATCACGCACCACGCAATTGGATACGTCATTTGCCAATATAGAAAACAATGCGGAGGTCTATGTAATCGCCGATGAAACGACACGCTACGATTTTGACCAGACCAAGAAAGAAGGCGTCTATCTTTCAAATCAAAGTTTTAGTGCGGAAGCCAGCAGTGATTATCAGCTTTTTATAAATACCGAAAATGGCCGATCTTATACATCAACAGTCGTACGCCCCAGTAATGCAGCTACAATCACAAATTTCTATGCAGAGCGAACTATAAATGCTGATAGTATACCAGGCATCCAAGTCTTAATGGATATCGAGGGAGGGGACACCCGGTTTTTTAGGTTTGAATATGAAGAAACGTATAAAATCGTTTCACCTTTTCCGTCACCGGTAGATTTTACTATAATTAATTACCAAGAAGATCGTGATGAGGGTATTTCTTTTGATGTGGATACAATACAGAATCCAAGATTAGAAGAAGAACGCATATGTTATTCCACAAACTATTCAACTGGTTTTAATCTGGGCACTTCCGGAGTCTTAAATCAAAACAGGCTGCTACGCCAGCCCATCATTTTTATACCAGCTAATGATCCTAAAATACAAGAAAGGTACAGTGTTTTGGGCAAAGTCTACACGCAAAATATAAGCAGCTATACCTTCTATCAAAACCTAGATGAGTTAAGTACTAATGATGATCTTCTTTCTCAGAAACAACCTGGTTTTATAGCGGGTAATATGTCATCAATAAATGGTAATAGTGAAAATGTATTGGGCTTTTTTGATGTGGCTATTGAAACGGAACAGCGCATTTATTTCAATTATTCTGATTTTGATTTTCAAGAACCGCCTTATTTCTATGATTGTAACACCATAAAACTAGATTATCTTGACAACACCGTTTTAGACCGCAACCCAAACCAACGAGAAGAAATCTATTCATTGCTCATTTCTGGTAAATATAACATTTACCGCAGGTTCAACTTTGGCCCTCAGGAGAACACCTATATTTTAATAAGTGATTTATGTAGCGATTGCACCACTTTTTCATCTAACGAAAAACCGGCATTTTGGAAAGATTAAAACTATTACTCATTGGTATTTTAGCGTTAAATCCGTTGCTTTTCGTTAACGGTCAGACAAGTACTACCCATAAAAATACGCAGGAACAGGTGCGTTTAGAAACCAATTCAACGATCGTTTTCAGCGGTCAGGATCTATTGTATCGCGTAGTTATACAATCTGTAAATCAAAAACGTAGTCAAATCGCATACGTGAGCCTTAACGATGAAAAAGGAAAAATGTGGTTTCTTCACAAAGTAGCCATCAATAAACAAGGTATAGGATCAGGCAGTTTCACCATACCTACAGATGCTTTTACAGGAAATTATAAACTGTTATCCTACACCTCATGGTCAAAAAACAACCCAAATTCAGCGTATTATAGTCAGGATCTAGTGGTTATTAACCCATTTATCCCCCTCAAGCAGAAAACTCCCGCAGATGCTGAAACTTATACAATCATACTGAAGGAAGAGCCAAACGAATTCCCGGACAGCACTAGCCCTTTAAATCTAGAAATGGATGCCCAGACATACGCAACAAGGGAAGAGGTAGCGCTTAATATCACAGCACAAAACGTAGCATTGGAAGGGAATTACGGCCTTTCCATACGCCAGGTATCAAAAGCGCAACCAGATCAAAACCTTCCAGGAAATTTTCTAAAGCAGAATGAGGAAAATGAATTTTACCTTCCTGAAATTAAAGGTGAATTAATATGCGGATCAATAACGTCTGATATAGCTTCAGCATCTGTTTCAAACCAGCTAATATCCTTGTCGATACCTGGTAAAAATTCTATTTTCAAGCTCATTGAGACCGATGAAACCGGTCATTTTGTCTTTCTAATTGATCAGCCGTACGACACTTCAAAAGCTATTATACAAGTGCTGGCAAAATCACCCCATTATACTATCAACATTAATAAAGACACTCAAGAAACAGCAGAAAAATTAAGCTTTAAGAAAGTAATAGTTGATCCCTCACTGACCCAATGGATTACCGAGCAAAGTATTGATCTGCAACTAGAAAATGCCTATAAAGAAGCTATTATTGACACCTTAGATAGTCTCCAAAATCAAAGCTTTTACGATCCGTTCGCTATCCGCTATAACTTAGATGACTATACGCGGTTTCCCAGTATGCATGAGACTTTTACGGAAGTGATTGAACTTGCGGCTATGCGCCTAGATGCAGATCAAGTGCGTGTTCTGATTTACAATACAAACCCAATAATCAAAAGTGAACTTGATAAACTTGCTCCACTGGTATTAATTGACGGGGTTCAAATTCAGGATTTTTCACGCTTGGCAAATTTAAATCCGGCGCGTGTAGATTTCATTGATATCGTGCCTCAGCAATACCGTTATGGCCCAAAGATTTTTGGGGGGATAGTTGCCGTTTCCACGAAAGAAAATGACTTCAAATTACCTGAAAACAGCTCAAATATCCTGAATTTTGAGCTCTTAACATCCATAAAAAATGCTGAATTTGAGACTAAAGATTATCAGACAACGACAGATTTAAGCAGAATACCGGATTATAGATCGCAATTGTATTGGGATCCCCAGGTTGCTATCACGCAACAGCCAAGGCAAATCACATTTTTTACTTCAGATAAACAAGGGATATTTGAGATTGCGCTGACCGGCTATAGCACTTCTGGAGAAAAAATAGAGGTGAAAAAAACTTTCCGTGTTACAACGGAACAATAATTTTTTTTATTTTCCTAAGGTGGTATTCCCATTCTCAATATTTGAAGTTTCCTCTTCGATTTCATTTTCAACTTCTTCATCCTCTGGCAGAAATTCTATAAAGTTCCCATTCTCGTCAAAATGGCGTAAAAAAGGGTCATTTTCGGCACTAAAATCGGGTTTTTCCCAGTCATATTTGATAGGTTTTGGGATCTTTTGCTTGATGAAAAATGCCAATAACAATCCGCTCAAAAAACCACAAAGATGCCCTTCCCAGCTCATACCGGGATCTAGCGGCATTGTGCCCCAGACAAGGCTTCCGTAGAGAAAAATTACAATTAGCGAGAACGCGATGAGCCGGTAATGCCCAGACCAGATCCCCTTAAAAAACAAAAAAGCCGCCAGGCCATAAACGATTCCGCTTGCGCCTATGTGATACGCTTCGCGGCCTATGAGCCACGTCCCCAGTCCTGAAAACAAAAGCAAAAGCAAAAAAACCTTCCACGCCACCGCCCGGTAGAAATAAAAAAGACCTCCCGTAAGTACAATAAAAGGGATACTATTGTTATATAAATGCTGCAAGGTAGCGTGTATAAAGGGCGAAAACAGAATACCCTGTAACCCGGAAAAAGTTCTGGGCAAAATACCATGCGCGGTAAAATCCTGATGAAAACGCAACTCAAACCAGAATACGAGCAACATCGTAAAAACCAAAAGCAACGGGTAAAGGATCACACCAGTGCTAAATTTAAAATGTTCGGGCTTTCTAGAAGTTTTCATGCAATTGCCTATGTAAATAAGTTACCAAAAAAAGAAATATCGTAAGATTGTCATGGGCTAATTTAATTTAAATAATTTTGAGCCATGAATGCACCACTCGCAGAACGTTTACGTCCTAAAACCCTTGATGAATATCTAAGCCAGGAACATCTGGTAGGTAGTAAGGGCGCTCTCACTACTTCCATTAAAAAGGGGATTATTCCGTCTATAATTTTATGGGGGCCTCCGGGCGTGGGTAAAACCACTTTGGCCTCTATTATTGCAGAAGAATCGAAGCGTCCTTTTTATACGCTGAGCGCCATTAGTAGCGGCGTAAAGGATGTACGCGAAGTGATAGAAAAAGCAAAATCATCGGGCGGATTATTTACTCAGAAAAATCCATTGCTTTTTATTGATGAGATTCATCGCTTTAGCAAATCACAGCAAGATTCCCTTCTGGGCGCTGTTGAAAAAGGCTGGGTAACGCTCATAGGTGCCACTACAGAAAACCCCAGTTTTGAAGTGATCCCTGCGCTGCTCTCCAGATGTCAGGTTTATGTGCTCAAACCTTTTTCGGTAGAGGATCTCGAAAACCTATTGCAACGGGCCATGAAACAGGACTCTATACTTTCAAAAAAAGATATAGAGCTCAAGGAAACACAGGCATTGTTGCGCCTAAGTGGTGGCGATGCCAGAAAATTGCTGAATATGTTTGAGCTTATAATCACCAGCGAAACTTCAGAAAAAGTAGTGGTGACTAACGAAATGGTGCTCAATAAAGTGCAGCAGAACACGGTGCTCTATGACAAAACCGGCGAGCAGCATTATGACATCATTTCAGCCTTTATAAAATCCATACGTGGGAGCGATCCCAATGCAGCGGTGTATTACCTCGCACGAATGATTGAAGGTGGCGAAGATGTAAAATTTATAGCCAGACGCCTCATCATTTTAGCTGCCGAAGATATAGGTAATGCCAATCCCACCGCTCTTGTCATCGCAAACAATTCGTTTGCCGCGGTGAATATCATAGGCTATCCAGAGGCGCGTATCATACTTAGTCAGTGCGTCACCTATTTGGCCACTTCAGCCAAGAGTAATGCGGCCTATATGGCCATTAGTAAGGCGCAACAACTTGTCAAGCAAACCGGTGATCTTCCCATACCACTAGCTCTGCGCAACGCACCAACCAAATTAATGAAAGATCTGGGTTATGGTGATGAATACAAATATTCCCACGACGGCAGTGGTAACTTTGTCGCGCAGGAGTTTATGCCAGATGAGGTAAAAGGAAAAGCCCTTTACAACCCGGGAGATAACCCACGGGAAGAAGGACTTCGGAAATTTTTAAAATCTCGATGGAAGGATAAGTACGGTTATTGATCACCGGCTTTAAATTCCATTTTAATCAGGCCCTGTACACCCTTTATTTCCCGTTCAACGGTAAAAATGTCACCCTGTAAACTGCCTACACCTATAAATTCACTGGTATTTACAAGATAAGAACCGGCAGATGTTCTGCGTGCTTCACCTATTTTAGAATCGCCTTCATAAAAATCAAAGCCTGAGGCAGTACGTTTAAGCATGTAGCTTCCATCGGTACTGCTATAAACGTCATATTCTTTTGTATTTAGACCATTTTTGACAGTTGTAGCCGGTTTTGGGGCTTCTTTAGCACTTTCGCCCTGCATATTTGTATTTTGCTGTGGAGAAGTATCAGACTGGGCTGTCGTGGTTGTTTTTGGATTTTGTGCTGTACGGGGAACGGCACTTACAACAACCGTCTTTTTTGTCGTTTGTTGAGACTCCATTGGCAAATTACTTTCAGTAGTATTTCCTGTGGTTATCTCTTCACCCTCGTTGGTGTTTTTTACATGAATAATCTCATCAGAATAAGTGTAACCCAATTCCTCAAGACCGGCCATTGCCTCACGCATTACCTCATTATAGGCACCTTCATACTCTTTTATCTTGCTTTTTCCCTCTGGTGAGGTATAAACCACTTCTCCTCTGCAATTCGCTAAGGTATAGGTGAGATTTGTTCCCAAAAAACCACCGGCTTCAGCTTCCATACTAAGGGTATTACAACCATTTGCATTAGCATCAGAAGGAAGCATTTCACCAGCGAGGTAGGCATCAAACCCGTATTTTTTAAACAAGAACTTGGTCAGGTTGTTTACTTTATATTGATTGGGTTCCTTTTGAAAACTGAACTGCTGCGGTATAATAATGTACTTATACGCGCTTAAATCTTGTGCTTGTATATGTAAGGTGAGGAGTACTGCACCCAAAAAAGTAATTACATTTTTCATTTTATTTTTTGGAATTAATTATAAACTGCATGCCCAGCTGTAAGGCAATGGTATTGCTTTTGGCCAGGTTTTCATAACCCAGCACATTATCTGCTGAAATATAAAGATTAAATTTCGCAATTTGTGCGGAAACCAGAAAACCTATATTAGTGGCTGTGTAGGGATCTACGGTATAGGTAAGTTTGGTGTGCAAAAAATTGAGCAACCGCGCGTCCAGATAACCGGTAAGCGATGCCTGCGGAAAACGCGGCCTGTTAACCGCAAAAAATGTAAGTCCCGTACGAAAACGATAGGTATCTGCCTCTGGATCGAGACAATTGCATACAAGTGGCTCGCCAAACCTGTACTCTAAAGATGAATAAAACTTGGTAGGCCGTGTAGTGGCATAAGACACACCAGTCTCATTATTGTAGGCCACATTCGCCTTAAAATCATTGACAAGTTGGGCATAATACGGGGGTTCATCGTTTGTCTCGCTAACGGTGGGATATATAAAACCGATCCCATCAAATTCATAATTGCCACTGGCCGAAATTTCTCTTGTATTCTTTGTATGGTAAATAAAACCCAGATCTACCAGACTTGCAGTAACCCTCCATTGCCGATCCCATTTATAACTGAAGCCAACGTCTATCCCCATCCCATAATTACCTCCAAATAAGGAACTGGAAATCACATCTGCCGCCGCAAGATCCCTAAAATCGTCAACGCCAGACATTTTAAAACTAGCGTCGAGCCCCCTAAGGCTGTGTCTATAAAAATTATTGCCATCTGGGGTACGTGTGGTAGAAAACCGACCTTTATTACCAGTATTGGTCGCATTAAACATACTGGAATATAATTTCACCCTTCCCCCTACGCTCAAATCCCGTGATACTTTTTTATTGATCCCAAAATGCAACACGGAAACAATTTCCCCACGTGCCGAAAGATCCCCTAGATTGAAAGATTTTCCCAGATTTCCTGCATTGCCTTCATAAGCCAAAATTGCCGGATCTTTGGGAAAATAAACGATAACATCAGTCTCCTGATACCATCCAGCGGAGATGTAATCCCCTTTTCTATTGCGCCAGCCGGCACTTAAAATCTCCAATTGCTCGTTAAGCGTGAAGTAATCTTTCCGCGAAAGCGAAAAAATTGCCTGTTCTATACGGTCATTTATAGTGGTTGCCGCATCATCCCGAAAAATATCATTTACCGTTAATTCAGTCGAACCGAACTTGGCGTGTATCCCGGACAATAAAGGAATACCAAAGTGCTTGTCATAATCCACATCTACCCCCGGATTCATCATAAGAGACTGCGGAAGATAATCTGCATCATACAATTGAATATTCTGCCCCCAGCCCGAAAAACCGGCCAAAACCCCCAATAAACTGCAAAAAAGCTTAGTTAAATTCAAAATACAGACGTGCTTTTGATTTAAAATCCAGTGTTCCCATAATAGGATCTCCACTCAGAATTATGGAGGAACTCACTTGAAGGCGTACCGCGTTTTTAAAACGTTGTAGATCATCTCCCATGATAGATTCTATGTACGTACTGTTAGCCGCTTCATCTGTAGTGCTGCCGGGAACAAAAAACGAAAATTCATAGGTGACCTGTCCCGCCTCATCAAGAAAAGTCACCACGGTATTAAAAGATTGCTTAAAAGAATTTGCCGTATCAAAGGTGAAGTCTATACGATTTAGATCATTCTGTATAAAACCATCCCTTATAAAATCTAGGTTAGTGGTCTGGCTTACAAAACTTACCTTAGCCTCACCGCTGCTGTTTACAAAATTATCTTGGGTAAGTTGCAAATAGACTAGATCAGTTTCAATCTCTGGCATGAGCACAATCTCATTAGCCTGATCAAAATCCTGATCTTTTACACAACCTGTAGCGAGAAGCACAAAGCTACAGATAAAGAGTGTTCTTAAGGTTTTATAAAAATCCATTATAGGCATAAAGTTGGTCAAAGAAAAACGTAAAAAACCGGCGCATATTGTTAGATATGCTCTAGTATTTCCAGCAGGCGCATAACCACTCTATCGCCCTCTTGCGGTTCTTCATTATGGTAATTAAAAAGAATCGTCTGCATGCCCAGCGCACGTGCGCCAAGAATATCGGCTTCATAGGTATCGCCTATCATAATACTATCTGTCACCTCTGCCCCGGCCCGAGAAAGCGCAAGCTGAAATATACGGGGATCGGGTTTCTTGGCGTCTGCAGCCTCACTGGTGGTCATGGTTTTAAAAAAGTGGCCTATCTGAGACCGCTCAAGCTTTAAGGCCTGCACTTCTTCAAAACCATTGGTAATAATATGCAGGCTGTACAGTGGTGCCAGCGCTTGGAGCAGATCAAGTGTTCCTTCAAAAAGGTGGTTGTTATCTGGCAGATGTGTAATATAATCATCAGCCAATCTATTGATCATACGATCGTCAATACTATAACCCAGACTGGAAAAACTGTTGCTCAGTCTGCCATAGCGTAATTTTTCTTTGGTAATCCTTGCCTCACGGTAGTATTTCCAGTATCTAAAATTAATGGGTTTATAAACTTCCAGAAACGTATCTAAAGGAACTGTGATCTTATTCTTTTCAAAAATATGTTTAAACGCAAGTTCAGAATTTTTATCAAAATCCCATAAGGTATGGTCAAGATCAAAAAAAATATGCTTGAGGTTTGTTATCTTATTCATGTACCAGTTCTCTAAAAAAATGTTTCCACTGCCCTTCGTCTTCGCCGTTTCCGGTAAACGATTTGTTCTTAAAGCTAAAAATAAAGTTGCCGTTTACCTGTTTTGTGTAATCCTGCATTCTAAAAAAAGTATCCAAATCAGTATTGAGTTCTTTTTCCTGCAGGTTATGCTGTTCAAAAACTCCAGATTGCGCACAAATGGGATGAATTAGCAAAGGAGTGGGACTTTCATAATCCAGGTCATAATATAGGAAAGGTGTGCAGGTACCTGCTCTAAACCCTAACATATCGGGATACCCCATAGAGTAATCATTTTCAGCTTCCTGCTGTATCATTTCTCGGTAATTGTCGGTTAATGTGCCCATATGGCTTGTACAGCGCACTGCATTGAGCGGTTTATTTGTAATGCCCGCTATACGGTTTTTTTCCTTTTTCATCTGCTCGCCACTGTCAAGCGCTTCGCGCGAAAAAAGAACACCTATCTGCGCATAATCGCCCATCATTTTTATAAGCTCCCTAAACTCCCTTTTATTATATCTCACATTGCGCGTAAAGGTGGAATAGTCTCCCACCTGAAAAAAATAAATAAAAGGATGAATAGCATTTTTCTGCACATTGATAAGCCAGCTAAAGGTATCATAGGGATCTTTCCGAAAACCTAAATTCACCTGCAGGCGCAACAGCAATCTTTTAAATTTCAGCTGAAAAAGATCCCTAAAAACCCCTCCCAACTCACGCATGATCCCTATTTGATATAGCTCATAGGCTTGCTCCACGTCTATGATGGGCTCTAGGGTAAAAGCGCGCTCTTTCCATGAATAATTTGGAAAGGCATCTGCTAGAATCTTTTTAAATTTGAAAGCCCAGAGATCAATAACAGGTTGGTCTAAAAAACCGTATTGATACCCTAAGCTTTCACTTGCAGGAAAACGCCCTTCAGAATCCTTGACATATGGTAAAAATTCCTCGTATCTGCTCAAAAGCACAAAGGCTGCCGCAAAAATATCAAAGGGTAAAATACCAGAACTGCCCGTGGCAAAAAAACACATGGTATCGTCCCAAGGTTTAACCTTTATTTCCATATCGGTAATGCCCTGCTCAAAAAGCACTTCCGCACTTTTGATGTGCAATTCATTACCCAGAGGCTTCTTGGCATAGGAAAGCTTTAACTTATCATGTACAATAAATTCATCTACGGCCGTAGTGAATTTTACGGGCAATTGAAGTATGCGCGTACAAATATGTTTAAAAACATAGGTCAGTCTGGGCGTAATCTTGGTGGTATAAACTAAAAGCATTGTATTCTCAGATTATAAGCGCAAAAAAGCGAGGCGGTTTAAAGCTCGTTTAAAGTTAATTCAAACTGATTTTTTCTCGATAGCTATCGGGCTTATGATCTGGCCAAGTATAAAAATCGTTCAATATAAGGATAATTAACAATTTATAGAAAACGACACGGTTCACAAAACACTGTAAATCAGCCATAAATCTGTTTAAACAAGCTCTTAGAGCAGACCTTCATCGGCAAAGCTAAAATAGGATTTTTCGGTTACAATAAGATGATCAAGTACCTTTATGTCTAGTGCAGAAGATGCAGTGGTCAACTTGGTTGTCAGGTTTTTATCGGCTTGGCTAGGCTTAAGTTTTCCTGAAGGATGATTGTGCGCTAAAACTAGGGCCACCGCGCCCACTTCAAGCGCCCGCCGCAACATAAGACGTACATCTACCAGCGTACCGGTAATACCTCCCTTGCTCAGTTGGTTCATCTGGATGACCTTATGGTTGTTATTGAGATATATAATCCAGAATTCTTCATGTGGCAACTCCCCCAGCACCGGTTGCAAAATAGTAAATGCAGAGGCGCTTCCGGAGATTTTTTTTCGTTCCAGCGTATCTTCGGCGCGGCGTCTCCTGCCCACTTCAAGCGCGGCAGAGATTGTAATGGCCTTGGCCTCACCTATGCCTTTAAACTTCATTAACTGGGAGATTGGCGCTTTTCCCAGTTCATTAAGGTTGTTTTCAAAGGAAGATAGCATCCGTTGACTCAAACCTACCGCGCTCTCTTCACGGTTTCCAGAACCAATGAGAATCGCGATCAATTCTGCATTGCTAAGGCTGTTTTTACCCTTATGCAGCAGTTTCTCTCGTGGCCTATCATTAAGAGACCAGTTCTTAATGGAAAAATTTTCTGGTGTTTCCTTCATTTCGTTCTTTGGTTAAATATAGGACACTTCGTGCGAAATGGAAGATAAGGAACAAACTGTCAATCAATTATTCGGTCAAAACCTCTTAATAATGGTCAAAAACCGCTCTTTTATAGCTATTTTTAGCCTTAAAAGGCGGAAATTAGATCAACCTTGCCAAACTTAAAAACAGTTTTCCGCGTAGCGCAAATGAGGGGAGCGGCCATTAAATCCAGTTTTTGGTTGATGTATCCCAGAACAACCGAGCAAAAGGCAGTTTAAACATCTGGATTATCACTTTCGGCAATTCATGGTTTGAGTTCATCTTTGAAACTACAGGGGAATTTTCTCAGAACGAAACCTCACAGGTTTTCAAAACCTGTGAGGTTTTTCGACAAACAATATACTTTTTATTGAATACAGAATACTTTATACAAAATACTGTATACTATTTATAGAATCTCCTGTACTTTGTCAAAATCAAGCCCTCCATAAGTACCGCTGCTCATCAATAAAAGGGCGGTATTACTGAATTTTTGCTCAAAAAGATAGGATTTAAATTCCTCGGGTTCTGTGTATATAATCAAATCCTCTCGTTCAAAGGCCTTTGCAATCTGTTCTTTACTGATACTATCCAATTTTTTTATGTTCACCGCTTCTGGCGAATAGAATACCACGGCCTCCTCGGCGGCATCCAGCGTCCCTTTATACTGTTTTAAGAATTCAGCATTGAGGCTGCTATAGGTATGTAGCTCAAGACAGGCCACCAATTTTCGCTCGGGGAATTGAGATTTTACCGCCTCTGTGGTTGCTTTTACCTTACTGGGAGAATGGGCAAAATCTTTGAATGCCACATTTTCGGCGGTTTCTCCTATTTTTTCAAGGCGTTTTGATGCACCTTCAAAGCTACTGATCGCTTCATAAAAATCATCCTCATCAATACCCATGTGCTGACAGATCCATTTGGCACCGGCCAGATTATTTAAATTGTGTTTTCCAAAAACGGAGATTGGCATGGGCCCTTCCGGCGTTTCTAAAAGGGTTTTACCACTATCTATGGTATATTCTGGAGTGTGATAGGGATGTTTCCGTGTAGGTGCCTGGGCTGCTTCCGCGATTCTTTTCACCTCGGGATCTTCTTCGTTATAAACCAGTATTCCGCCGTGGGCGATAGATTCAGCAAAAATCTCAAACTGCTCTACATAGTTGGCGTACGTAGGAAAAACATTGATGTGATCCCATGCAATTCCGCTGAGTAGCGCAATATTCGGTTTATAAAGATGGAATTTTGGCCTGGGGTCAATGGGCGATGATAGATACTCATCACCTTCAAGAAGAATAAAATCATTTTCTTTGGTCAGGTGAACCATATTATCAAAACCCTGCAATTGCGCTCCAATCAGAAAATCTACCTCTCGATCATGGTAATGCAGCACGTGCAAAATCATGGAAGTAATTGTGGTCTTGCCATGAGAACCGCCAATAACTACACGGGTTTTGTCTTTAGCATGCTCGTAAATAAACTCTGGATACGAATAAATTTTTACGCCTAGATCTTGTGCGTGCATCAACTCTGGGTTGTCTGCCTTAGCGTGCATCCCCAGAATAACCGCATCCAGATTTTTGTCGATTTTAGCAGGAAACCAGCCCATTTCTTCAGGTAGGAGTCCGTTTTTTGCTAGTCTTGATTTAGATGGTTCATAAATGGAATCGTCGCTACCGGTCACTACTTCGCCCTTATTGTGAAGTGCAATGGCCAAGTTGTGCATGGCGCTTCCGCCTATCGCTATAAAATGTATGCGCATGAATATTTTTTGGATGGTTAATTTTGAATCGTTGAATCGTTGAATCGTTGAATCGTTGAATCGTTGAATAAATGTAAAATTTTTCTTTTCTGTATTCTCTCTATTCTTTTTTTACTTTTTACAGCTGAAACCTACAAGGAAGCCTTCGTGCCTCAGGCAATACCTTGCAGGTTGACTCCCTATTTTCATTTTTCAATTGTAGGAATGAAAGCGGATACGCATTTTTTTCTTTTCTCTTTGTTCTCTATTCTTTTCTCACTTTTCACTTCTTACTTTCCACTTCTCACTTTTCACTTCTTACTTTCCACTTCTCACTTTTCACTTCTCACTTTTCACTTTTCACTTTAAAGATTGCGTATATCTGCCCTAATGGCAATCGCCTCTTCAAAATTTGGACTACTGGCAATGGCTTTATCTATACATTCCAATGCCTGTTTTTTATCACCCAAGTTTCTGTAAATCTGAGCTAGACGGTAATAGGCCCAGTGCGTGGGCACGCCGTCTTTGTAACTGTGGTTTTGAATATAATTCCTCAAACAGGTGATACCTAGTTGCGGCTCCATATCATACTCTGCCGCGATCTTACCTATCTGATAATTGACCTGATTGCGCTCATGCTTTGCCAATGATTTTTCGGCTGTTTTGATCGCCGCTTCGGGCTGGTTGCTTTTCTCGTAGATATTGGTCAATTTATCATAGGTATTTGGAGATCCGCCTACCTCAATAGCCTGTTTATAATATTTTTCGGCTTCTTTGTCATTATTATTGTACTCTTCAATATACCCTTTGGAAAGGTAACCATCTATAGCTGAAATTTGCTGCAACTCATCGGCGTATTTTTCCGCTTTGGAAGTGCTTCCGCCAAGAATACCTGGCAATTGCAAATAAAGTTCAATGAGCGCCCAGCGCGTTTCTATATGTTCAGGATCAAGTGCTGCGGCGGTGGTAAACTGCTCTTTAATATCGCCAATATAAGTAAGCGCACGAATGCGGCTTATTGCCAGAGCTTTCATGCCCAGCGCACCGCCATATTTAAAGTGATAGTCAGCATTTTTTTGATCTTCCGCACTCAGTTTTTCATAAAAATCGATTGCGGTATCCCAGTCTTTATTATAGGAAGCGATATCGCCCAGATATTCACGCGTTTTCTTGTCATCTGGATTGGCGTTTAAATACGCTTGAAAAAGTGGTTGTGCTTGATCGAATTTTTTTTGGTTAAAATAAGTCTCTGCTGTTTTGAAAGACGCCGTCTGGGCAAAAGCACAAAGCGGAAGTATAAGTAGGATAAGTATTTTCTTCATAATTAATTGGGGAAGGGTTGCGCCAAAGCTAAACAAAAAATAAGCCAGTATTTCATTGATTATTAAGGCCTGATAAAAATCGCATTATTTTTTAGGTGGAAACTTCTTAAAGACTTTCTCCATCAGCTTTTTGAAGTAAGCCTGGCGTTGCTGCGGGTCTGTATTTAATTTAATATTGCTATCGCTCACGGCTTGCCATATTAAAGCATCCTTTTGCGCATCTACGAGGTTTATGGTAATGGTCTGGTGCAGTTCGCGACCACCTAGAGGGATGCCGCCGCCTACACCCACGCCTACGTTTCCGCCGCCGCTGCCAACACCTATACCAAGCGTATTGCGGGAAGCCTGCTCATACTGATCGCTACTCACATCAATGAGCAATCCCGGATTTTTGCTCAGTGTATACCCGCGGCTCTGCAAAATACTATCTGTAGCTTTCATCAAACGGTTAAGATCAAGCTGGTTTAAACCCGACTGCATTTCTGCTATATAATTGTAGGTTTTGAAGACATCAAAATTGGCTTGAGCATCATAATCATATTCCACATTCATACTTCCACAGGAAGTCATGATCAGGACAATCAGAAGTAAAAAACTATTTTTCATTGCTCTTTTTTAAGTAAGGTAACGAAAAAATGAGGGATTTAGTTTTAAATGTATGTTTTAAAAGAGAAATATAAGCACATAAAACGATCAATAATTCAGCTTAAAAGCGAAAAAATAGGCCTTTTGAGCCAAAAATCGGTCAAATCAACTTCCTCGGGGCAAGCCCGTGAGATATGATTTGGAAATGAATTCTAAATTTCAACCCAGAAGATCGGGGTATAAAACCACCTGTGCGATTTAAATGTCTTTTGAGTCTTCTCTATTCAGCATCTGCCAAAGTTTATCCTTTAATTCTGTAAGTCCCTTTTGCGCCACCGAAGAAATAAAAAGATAAGGAATGGGTAAACTCTCATCGAGCTCTTCAGCAAGTTCCGCCTTAAGTTCTTCATCGAGCATATCACTTTTAGTAATTGCAATGAGCCGGTCTTTATCAAGCAGTTCTGGATTATATTTTTCGAGTTCGTTGAGCAAAATATTATATTGCTCGCCAATATCTGTCGCATCTGCCGGAATCATAAAAAGCAGGGTAGAATTACGCTCAATATGGCGTAAAAAACGGTGACCAAGGCCTTTACCTTCGGCAGCGCCCTCAATGATCCCTGGGATATCTGCAACGACAAAGGTTTTAAAGTCGCGGTACTTTACAATGCCTAGATTGGGCTTTAGGGTCGTAAACTCATAATTGGCAATTTTCGGCTTTGCCGCGGTAATCACAGAAAGCAAGGTGGATTTGCCAGCATTGGGAAAGCCAACCAAACCTACATCTGCCAGTATTTTCAATTCCATGGTCACATCGACCTCGTGGCCTACAATCCCAGGCTGTGCATAACGCGGCGTTTGGTTTGTAGAGGTTTTGAAATGTGAATTTCCACGACCGCCCATTCCGCCTTCGGCGATAATATATTCTTCTCCCTCTTCGGTAAGTTCTTTAAGGACCTCCTGCGTTTCACTATCGCGAATTACTGTACCCAGCGGTACACCTATATAAGAATCTTCGCCCTCTGCGCCAGAACTATCCTGTTTACTGCCGTTAGAGCCATGTTCTGCTCGCATGTGACGCTTAAACTTAAGGTGCAGAAGCGTCCATAAATTAGGATCTGCTCGCGCAATGATATGACCGCCACGACCGCCGTCACCTCCATCTGGACCGCCTTTGGTCACAAATTTCTCCCGTCGCAAATGCGCCGATCCTGCACCACCGTTACCAGAGGTTACGTGCATTTTTACATAATCTACAAAATTGCCTTCGGTCATTCTAAATATAATTTTCTCTAATTAATTATCGCGCTCTTATGATAAAACGAGTTTTAAAGTCCCTCTATCACCGTTGCAAGCCTCAAAGTAATATCGCTCACTTCACCTTCCCCATTCACGCCATAATACTTATTCTTTTTTTGATAATAACCCTTTAAAATCGCGGTTTCCTTGTAATAAACGGCAATCCGGTTAGCGATCACAGCTTCATCGGCATCGTCTTTACGACCAGAAGTCTTGCCGCGTTCTAGCAGTCGCAGAATTAAGGTTTTATCTTCCACTTCAAGAGCGATCATGGCTGCAACCTCGGTGTTTTTAGTTGCTAAAAGTTTGTCGAGCGCTTCCGCCTGCGCGGTGGTACGCGGGAAACCGTCAAAAATAAAACCTTTAACGCCCGCATTTTTTTCTACTTCGGCATTCAGCATTTTAATGGTCACTTCGTCGGGAACGAGCTGGCCTTTGTCCATATACGATTTTGCCAAAGTTCCCAAGTCGGTTTTATTCTTGATATTATAGCGAAACACATCTCCTGTGGAAATATGCACTAAATTAAATTTTTTCTTTAATATTTCGGCTTGTGTCCCTTTACCGGCGCCGGGAGGGCCAAACAATACCAGATTAGTCATCAGTCGGTTTTTTTAAGTTTATAAATTGCATTGAGATTACGCCCCAAACCGTTATAATCCAACCCATAACCCACGATAAAATCGTTAGGAATAGTAAGGCCGGGATAATGTATTTTATATTCCTTGGTATAGGCTTCTGGCTTAAAAAACAAGGTTGCGACGCGATAATTTGCTATGCCACCACCGGCGATCATATTGATCAGTTTTTCAAGCGTGTTGCCACTGTCCACAATATCTTCAACAAAAATGATCTCTTGATCTTCCAGATCAAAATCAAGCGCAATGTGCGTCATGACCTCGCCCGTACTTTCGGTACCGTCATACGAACTCATTTTCACAAATTCTACCCGGCAATCGCCTTCAAACTTGCTGATCAAAGCCGATGCAAACCGAAAAGCACCGTTGAGCACCACTACAAAAACGGGTGTTTTGCCGGCATAATCGGCATTGATTTTTGCAGCCACCTGCTCGATCGCTTCGGTTATGGCGTTTGCCGAAATAGATTCTTCAAACGAAAGGTCATTTAATCGTATCATAATCAGTAAGCGTTGGGTTTTGGCGAAGATACACAATATTGCTTTGCGGAAATACGATAGATCGCTTTTCAAGCTACAAATCCCTTCAATTTCCCGCTAAACCAGTACCTTTGCGAGGTATTGAAAAATGGGCCAAAACGGCTTATTTTTGACGAAAAATCGGCTTTAATGACACATTATTTTTCCACGGATTTTAAATTGGGCATTCTGGGCGGCGGCCAGCTGGGCAAAATGCTTCTTCAGGAAACGCGCAAGTTCGACATACAGACGTACGTGCTCGATCCCAGCGATGAAGCGCCTTCCCGCTTTGCCTGCAACCATTTTGAACAGGGCAGTTTGCAGGATTTTGATACTGTCTATTCCTTCGGACAACAAGTGGACGTGCTTACCTTTGAAATTGAGACCATAAATGTGGAAGCACTTGAAAAATTGGAAGCCGAAGGTGTAAAGGTATATCCAAGCCCACAGACGCTGCGCGTGATTCAGGATAAGGAAATACAGAAAAATTTTTACGCCAAAAACGGGATTCCGACTTCTCCATTTTTAGTATATAATGACCTAAAATCACTCAAAACCGACCTAAAATTGGGTAAAATCAACCTTCCTTTTGTGTGGAAAAGTACACAGGGCGGTTATGACGGAAAAGGGGTGAAAATCGTAAAAAATGAAAATGATCTCGACCTATTAACAGAAACCGCATGCCTGGCAGAAAACCTCATCCCCTTTAAAAATGAACTGGCAGTGATCGTGGTGCGCAATCCCAATGGTGCCGTAAAAACCTACCCCGTGGTGGAAATGGAATTTCACCCTGAGGCTAATCAAGTGGAATATGTGATCTGCCCCGCAAGAATTTCTGATGCAGTCGCTGAGAAAGCACGCGCGGTTGCCCATAAAGTTTCAAAGGCTTTTGCTCATGTGGGACTGCTGGCGGTAGAACTTTTCCAAACCGAAGATGATGAAATTTTAGTGAACGAAGTCGCCCCAAGACCGCATAACAGTGGGCATTACAGTATTGAAGGCAGTTTTACCAGTCAGTTTGAAAACCATTTGCGCGCAATCCTTAATTTACCCTTGGGAAATACCGAAAGCAAAGTAAACGCGGTAATGGTCAATCTTGTGGGCGCCGAAGGTTATGAAGGTCCAGTAAACTATAAAAACATTGCTGATATTTTAGAAATGGACGGCGTGACCCCACATATTTACGGTAAGAAACTCACTCGGCCGTTCCGAAAAATGGGACATGTAACCATTGTAAATAAAGATCTCGGCGAAGCCCGAAAGATCGCGGAGCAGGTGAAGGAGACGATTAAAGTGGTTTCTGCCTAAATTACCCCTAAAGATCCCCCTAACCCCCGAAGGGGGATGAAAAAATTGAAGACTTATTGAACTTACTACAAATTTCGTATTTTAAGAAAATGAAAAAAATTGAACAGGGATTTATAATAGACCGTTTGACTGATTCAATTTTGAACACCATTTAAGGCGATAGTTTTCAAACTGAAATTTCAACCTTAAAGCAGTCAGATTTGAAGAATACAATTCAGAAGATAGGTTGGAGTTTTGATTGGAAAGCGGAGTTCAATGATTTGACTAGAGAGGTTTACAAACTTACAATCGTAAATAATCCAAATATAATTCAAGATTTATTGAGCGTGACAATTGAAGGCGACCACATTTTTATGAATCTATTGGAAAGTGCCCCATTCAACGTTGGAAAACAAAAGCTTTACGAAGGAGTTGCAGGAAATCTTGTTGCATATGCTTGTAAAATTTCTTTCCAAAAAGGATATGACGGATTTGTAGCATTCACGGCAAAATCTAAACTTATAAGACATTATGAAGAAACTTTGGGTGCATTTCATTTTAAAAATCAACGCATGATAATTGATATACTTTCCGCAGAATTTTTAGTTACAAAATATTTTAAAATATTATAGTTATGGGACATATAGCAGAACCTAAAGGAGTGGATTTCACGATTCAAAGTCCACCGCTAACTGAAGCTGAAAGAAAGGAACTGAGCGCATTTATCAAAAAAAGAAAAGAAGAAAGTAAAAAAGAATCACCCCTTGAAGCAACTGGCAAAAATCAATAAATAAAGTTCGGCTTCAATAGCAATACTAATAATAATAGAAATAACAATAAAAATGACCGTAGCAATAATAATGGGAAGTACGAGCGATCTGCCAGTAATGCAGGAGGCGATTGATATTTTAAAGGATTTTGGCATCGCCACCGAAGTAGATATCGTCTCGGCACACCGCACGCCAGAGAAATTGTTTGATTATGGAAAGCATGCGCACGAGCGCGGCATACAGGTGATTATTGCCGGTGCGGGCGGCGCAGCGCATCTCCCAGGGATGATCGCTTCCCTCTCCCCGCTTCCCGTGATTGGCGTACCTGTAAAATCGCGTAATTCTATAGATGGTTGGGATTCTGTGCTCTCTATTTTACAAATGCCCGGCGGCGTTCCTGTGGCGACCGTGGCGCTGGACGGAGCTAAAAATGCAGGTATTCTCGCCGCTCAGATTTTGGGAGCTTCCAATAAAGAAATTCAACAGAAAATAGTGGATTATAAAGAAGAATTGAAGAATAAAATTATGGAAGGAGCGAAATCATTAAAGCAAAAATAACGGTCAAAAAAACCGAAAATTGACTGTTTTGGCCAATTTTTCTGATTGAAATTAATGTCAGTTCGAGTGCGCGACGATAGGAGCGCGTATCGAGAATTTTTCACAACTGAACTATTTTTCGCAAAACGATTTTAGTCAGAAATCCTTCTCGATACATTTTCCGCTGCCGCTTCAACTAAAAACACTCGAAGTGACAAGCTATTGTAATTATATTTAAAATAAAAATAGAGCATGTCAAATATATTAATGACCGCTTTTGACGAAGCGCCCTTTTCCAAAATAAAAACCGAGGATTACCAACCTGCAATAGAAGCTGCAATCGAAAAAGCACGCGAGGAAATCGACTTTATCGCAAACCAGTCAGATGCGCCCACTTTTGAAAATACCATTGAAGCGCTAGATTATGCCGGTTACCAATTGGAGCGGGTTACCAGTATGTTTTTTAACATCAACAGCGCGGAAACCAACGATGAAATCCAAAAGATAGCGCAAGAAGTTTCCCCGAAACTTTCGGAATTCTCCAATGATATTACGCTGAATAAAACCCTTTTTCAACGGGTGAAAACTGTGTTTGATAACCGCAAAAATTTGGATCTAAACCCAGAGCAAAAAACCCTGCTCGATAAAAAATACAAAGGTTTTTCCCGAAACGGGGCCAATTTGCCAGAAGATAAAAAATTGCGCTTACGCGAAATTGATGCCGAGCTGGCAAAATTAAAACTCACTTTTGGCGAAAATGTGCTTGCAGAAACCAATAAGTACGAACTGAACCTCACAGACGAAAAAGATCTCGCTGGCTTGCCAGAGCATGCTAAAGAAGCGGCAGCACAAACTGCAAAGGAAAAAGGCAAGGACGGGTTCGTGATTACACTTGAATATCCCAGCTACATCCCGTTTATGAAATATGCTGAAAACCGTAAGCTGCGCAAGGAGCTTTCCATTGCTTTTGGGGCAAAAGGTTTTCACAATAACGAATTAGATAATCAAAAGAATGTGCTTAAAATCGCAAGCTTAAGGCAAGAAAGAGCGCAGTTATTGGGATATAACACCCACGCGCACTTTGTACTTGAAGAACGCATGGCAAAGAGTCCAGAAAATGTGGAGCACTTTCTGGAAGATATGCTCAAAAAAGCAAAACCGGCCGCCGAACGTGAATTTAAACAATTAGAAGATTTTGCCAAAGAATTGGATGGCATTGACCATTTGGAAAAATGGGACAGTGCCTATTATTCTGAAAAACTGAAGCAGAAACTATTTGATCTGGATGATGAAAAGTTGAAGCCCTATTTTGAACTGAAGAATGTGATCAACGGTGCATTTACAATTGCCGAAAAGCTCTACGGACTTCATTTTAAAGAGGTCAATGATATAGATAATTACCATAAAGACGTCAAAACCTACCGCGTTTATGACGAAAATGAGGCTTTTGTGGCCGTTTTTTACGCTGATTTTCACCCGCGTGCCGGCAAACGTGGCGGTGCGTGGATGACTGTTTACAAACCACAAATGACTAAAGACGGCCAGAACGAGCGTCCGCATATTTCGATTGTGTGTAATTTTACAAAGCCTGTCCTGAGCGAAGCCGAAGGGATCACTTCCAAAATGCCTTCGCTGCTTACTTTTAATGAGGTGACAACACTTTTTCATGAATTTGGTCACGCGCTTCACGGTATGCTTGCAAACACTATTTATCCTAGTTTGTCCAGTCCGTCTGTATATTGGGATTTTGTGGAATTGCCCAGTCAGATTCTAGAGAACTGGTGCTACGAGCCCGAAGCGCTTGCACTTTTTGCCACACATTATAAAACTGGAGAAAAAATCCCGATGGAACTCATTGAGCGCATTAAAAAAGCGGCCAACTTTCAAGAAGGAATGCAGACCTTACGCCAGCTCAGTTTTGGCCAGCTTGATATGGCTTGGCATGGTGCAGATCCAACGGATATTACAGATGTACAGGCGCATGAGAACGCAGCTTTTGAAAACACCAGACTCTATCCCAATGTGGCCGAAAACTGCATGAGCACTTCTTTTTCGCATATTTTTCAAGGTGGTTATTCATCGGGTTATTATTCCTATAAATGGGCTGAGGTGCTCGATGCGGATGCTTTTGCCTATTTCAAGGAAAAAGGAATTTTCAACAGAGAAGTGGCAGATAAATTTAAAAAGCATGTGCTTTCACAAGGAGGTACAGAAGATCCTATGATTCTTTATAAGCGCTTTCGCGGAAGCGAACCCAATCCTGAAGCACTGTTAAAAAGAGCTGGATTGTTAGAAAAATAGGTTGATAACGAGGCTTGTAGATCTTGGAACGATAATTGTTTTATTTTTAAGAACTAAGCGTTTTGAAAGCACTATCTTACTAAAAAATATTCCTATTATGGATACATGCAAAAAATGTAAACATGAGCTTGATTTCTGGCAGGTATTAAAGAGTTTTTGGCTCAATTACAGATCGATCAAATGCTTTTTTTGTAATGCTGTACAGTTGCACGCAGACCGGAACAAATTGTTGGGTTTTCTTGTTATTTTTATGACATTGATCTTTACGGCCAGATTATTGTTTACAGGTGAATTCAACGCAATGATTTTTCTTGGATATCTTTTGGTTACCGCTTTTACCGCAGTTATTTTCTCTCTGGGAGCGGTTCCGTTTTTACGTTTTAATATCCTGCAAACGCAGCGTTCTGAAAATAAAAATAAGGGCTAAGTATTCGCTTCTCGCGCTATTATCCCTTATTCTTTTCTTCGATCCATTTGCTCATAAATTTGGTTGCTTGCAATGATTGATGTTTCAGCATAGCGCCCGTAAAATTTTGTAAGCGGTGATCTTTCACGTGAAGAATTGTTTCATCTATTATTTCTATAAGTGCATTTGACCAAATTTCTTTTAAAAAGCGATTATTGATTAAAAAAGACCCGTTTTTCTGGGCTTTTAACCACTTTTCCTTATCTGTATAAAGTTCAATTGCGGCAGCTGCAAAGTTTTGAGAATTATCAGCAATGCTTCCGCTAAAGCCAAGATCGCCGTTCAGTCCTTCAGTGCCAATGCTTGTGGTTACGCAAGGTGTGCCGCACTGCATCGCCTCAATTATTTTGCCTTTAAGTCCAGCGCCTATGCGCAATGCCGCGAGACAAATTTTGGCACTTTCAGTTACATTCCACGAACTTTTCACATGGCCATGAATTAGAAATCCATCCTTTTCAGTATGCAATTGTTCCACTTTTATGGTGGGATATGCACCATAAATGTGCAATTTGGCCTGCGGAAGTTGTTGTCGTATAATCGGCCATATTTCTTCTTTTAAATACAGGACTCCGTCATAATTGGGCAAATGCTTAAAGTTACCGATGGTCATAAAATCGGTTCGCTCTTCAAACGATTTCCAATTGGTCGTCTCAGTCTCTCCAATTTTCTCTACCATAAATGGAAGATAAACCAACAGATTTTTAGGCACGCCAAAGAAATCCTGAAGTAGTTCCATTTCGAATTCGGAAATGATCAGCGACAGATCGCAGCGATAAATACTTGCTACTTCCCGTTTTGCGGTGTCATTAATCAGAAAATCATTGGTAAATGGTTGTTTTTTCTTGTGCGCTTCTGCCCTTGCATTGCGAAGGCCATGCAAATCTTCGGTGTCGAGTATACGGAGTGCATCTGGGCAATTTTCGGCAATGCGCCAGCCAAACTGCTCTTCGATCATAAACCGATCGTAAACTACAATTTGTGGATTTAAAGCTTCCGCGAAAGCGTCAAAACTATTGTCATTCAGCTTTATAGTATGAGTTTGAACCGCTAAAGCTTCCAGATCACTTACATAAACGCCACGCTGCGCGGTGCTTGCAAAATGCACTTCGTAGCCTTTCATTAAAAATACATTAATGAGCTGCATCATGCGACTACCAGCCGCGGAAGAACGGGGTTCTGGCCAAACATGACCTATTATAAGTACTTTCATGGCACAAAGGTAGCATATTCGGAAATTGAAAAAATCAATTTAAATTAACTTTCATTTATAATTGAAATTTAAAAGTTTCCCTTATATTTTAAGCTATGGAATTTGAAGAAGCCAAAGCAAAATTTTTAAAGGCCTGGGGCGATCTGGGTACTAAATGGGGGATTAATAAAACCATGGCGCAAATTCACGCCCTGCTCATGATCTCTCCAACTTCGCTATCTATGGATGAAATTATGGAAGAACTGCAGATCTCACGCGGCAATACGAGCATGAACCTGCGCGCGCTCATCGATTGGGGACTTATTTACAAGGAATACAAAGCTGGCGAGCGTAGGGAATATTTTGCTGCTGAGCAGGATATTGACCAAATGATTCGTAAAGTAGCCCTCGAACGTAGTAAACGGGAGATAAAACCTACTATCAAAGCACTAGAAGATGTGCAGCAAATGCAACAGGAAAATACCGCTGAAGCCCGCCAATTTAAAGCAAAAACCAAGCAGCTTTATGCCTTCATAAGTGATGCGGACCACATGCTTGAAAAACTAGTGAATCAAAAGGAAAACTGGATCACCAAAACCATTTTGAAATTGATGAGGTAGTCATTCAAATGTAAGACCTGACAGGTTTTAAAAACCTGTCAGGTCTGATTCTGATTCCTGCAAGGTATCTCCTGCTTTTCGCAGGATTCCTTGTAGGTACATAACCCCTATATATTTGGAATTTTTTTAAAAGGTAATGTTAATGTTAGGCGGTTAGACCTACAAGGAGGTTTTGCCTCGTTCCTCGGAAAAACAACACCTTGCAGGTCCAAATGTAAGACCTCACAGGTTTTGGAAACCTGTGAGGTCTGATGAAAAAAACAATACCTTGCAGATCAAGTAAAAAAACAACTGCTAGAAAAGATCCCGGCATTCACCAGGACAAGCGACTCCCACACATTTTACCGCGCTCCGCTTGCAAAACGTGGTTCGCTGCTTACATATTCCTTCTATACTGCCCTCCCACTTCAAACAGCGCTTCTGTTATCTGGCCAAGGGAACACACTTTTGTCGCATCCATCAATTCTTCAAAAATATTTTCGTTGTGAATGGCCGCGTCCTGTACTTTTTTCAGTGCATCATCCGCGCTGTTTTCATAGGTTTTGTGCAATTTTTCGAGCGTGGTAATCTGGAACTGTTTTTCCTCTTCTGTCGCTCTGATCACTTCGCCCGGTGTTACCGTGGGTGATCCTTTGCTGCTCAGGAAAGTGTTTACACCAATTATCGGGAAGTCGCCATTATGTTTCAGCGTTTCATAATACAGACTTTCTTCCTGAATCTTGCTGCGCTGATACATTGTTTCCATAGCGCCGAGAACGCCACCACGTTCTGTGATGCGGTCAAATTCGGTCAGCACTGCTGCTTCTACAAGATCAGTAAGTTCTTCAATGATAAACGATCCTTGAATGGGATTTTCATTTTTTGCCAAGCCAAGCTCCTTATTTATAATGAGTTGGATCGCCATCGCGCGTCTTACTGATTCTTCTGTAGGCGTCGTGATTGCTTCGTCATACGCGTTTGTATGCAGCGAATTACAGTTATCATAAATGGCATAAAGTGCCTGTAAAGTGGTCCTGATATCATTAAAATCGATTTCCTGCGCGTGTAGCGAGCGCCCAGAAGTCTGGATGTGGTACTTCAACATTTGCGCCCGTGCATTTGCGCCGTACTTATACTTTAAGGCTTTTGACCAAATTTTTCGGGATACTCGGCCAATTACGGCATATTCCGGATCAACTCCGTTGGAAAAGAAAAATGAAAGGTTCGGGCCAAATTTATTGATATCCATCCCGCGGCTTAAATAGTATTCCACGTACGTGAAACCGTTTGCCAAGGTAAGCGCCAATTGCGTAATTGGGTTTGCGCCAGCTTCGGCGATATGATAACCAGAAATGGAAACCGAATAGAAATTGCGTACTTTATTCTCGATAAAATATTCCTGCACGTCGCCCATTAAGCGCAGTGCAAATTCCGTAGAAAAAATACAAGTATTTTGCGCTTGGTCTTCTTTTAAAATATCAGCCTGTACAGTACCGCGCACCACCGCCATGGTGTTATGCTTGATTTTTTCATAAACGTCTGCGGGCAATACGCGATCTCCGGTCACACCTAGCAACATCAGACCGAGGCCGTTGTTTCCTTCAGGAAGTTCACCTTGATATTGCGGGCGTTCTAGTCCGCTTTCTTTATAAATAATTTCGATTTTGGCCTCAACTTCTTTTTCGAGTCCGTTTTCCTTAATATATTTTTCGCACTGTTGGTCGATCGCCGCGTTCATAAAAAACCCTAATAACATGGGCGCGGGACCGTTGATGGTCATACTTACCGAAGTCATTGCATTGGCCAGATCAAAACCGGAATACAATTTCTTGGCATCGTCCAGGCAGCAAATGGAAACCCCGGCATTCCCGATTTTTCCATAAATATCAGGGCGTTGATCTGGATCGTTTCCATATAAAGTAACGGAATCAAACGCAGTGGAAAGTCGCTTTGCAGGCAAACCAAAACTCACATAATGAAAACGACGGTTCGTGCGTTCTGGCCCACCTTCTCCAGCAAACATTCGGGTAGGATCTTCGCCCTGGCGCTTAAATGGATATAGACCGGCGGTATACGGGAATTCTCCCGGCACGTTTTCCTGCAAAATCCATTGGAGCAAGTCACCCCATGCTTTATATTTCGGTAAAGCCACTTTTGGGATCTGTGAATGCGAAAGCGACTCGGTGTGCGTGTCGATTTTGATTTCTTTATCTCTTACTTTAAAGGTATAAACGGGATTTTGGTATTTTTTGACCGTATCGTTCCATTTCAGGATTTCTTCCCAATTGTAGGGATCAAAATCCATTTTTACTTTATTGAATTGGGCGATCAATAAATCCGCCAGATTATTATCAGTGTTATCCTGAACTTGACTCAAGATTTTCTCTTCTTCTAAGCCTGTTTTGCTTAAAAAAAATTGCTTTTCCTTCGACTTCGCTCGAGATGAAACCACAATTTGCGGTTCAATAAGTGAGCTAAGCGTTTTATAAATCCCATAAAGTTTTTGGGCAACTTCCACTTGTGCTTCAACCGTCTGATCGTAACTACGGTTACTTTCGGCTATTTCAGAAAGATAGCGCACACGTGCCGGCGGAATTACATAAATTTTCTCCGACATTTCTTCGGAAATATGATATTCGCTTTGCAGCTGAGAATCGGTTTTTTCAGCTAAAGCTGTCATAATTTTTTGGTACAGCGTATTCATACCCGGATCATTAAATTGGGAAGCGATCGTACCGTAAACCGGAAGTTTTTCTGCATCTTCATGCCATAAACCGTGGTTGCGCTGGTATTGTTTTTTCACATCACGCAGTGCATCTAAAGCTCCGCGTTTATCAAATTTATTAATGGCCACCAGATCGGCAAAATCGAGCATATCAATTTTTTCAAGTTGGGTGGCCGCGCCAAATTCGGGAGTCATAACGTAAAGCGAAACATCAGAATGATCCAAAATTTCGGTATCGCTTTGACCAATACCCGAGGTTTCTAAGATAATCAGATCATATTCCGCAGCTTTTAAAACCTCAACCGCTTCCTGTACATATTTAGATAAGGCCAGATTAGACTGTCGCGTGGCCAGCGAACGCATATATACGCGTGGCGAATTGATCGAATTCATCCGGATGCGATCGCCCAGCAACGCACCACCGGTTTTCCGTTTTGAGGGATCAACGGAAATGATACCGATCGTTTTATCTTCAAAATCCACTAGAAATCGGCGTACGAGTTCATCAACCAACGAAGATTTTCCAGAACCGCCGGTACCTGTAATTCCCAAAACGGGCGTTTCCCCACCCGACCTCCCCAAAGGGGAGGAGACTACCTTGGAAAAAAGTTCTTTGAATGTTTCATGTTGGTTTTCGGCAAAAGAGATCAGTCTTGCAACAGCATTTATATCCTTATTTTTTAATCTATGCGTAAGATCTCCCTTCCCTTCGGGGAGGGCCGGGGAGGGGAAATCAGAACGTTTTACCAGATCATTGATCATTCCCTGCAGGCCGAGTTCACGGCCGTCATCCGGAGAATAAATACGGGTGACACCATAATCTTGCAATTCTTTGATTTCGTCGGGCAGGATTACGCCGCCGCCGCCGCCAAAAATCTTGATATGTTCGGCGCCTTTTTCCTTCAGCAGATCGCACATATATTTGAAATACTCAATATGTCCACCTTGATAGGACGTCATTGCAATCGCATTGGCATCTTCCTGAATTGCGGTATTCACTACTTCTTCCACACTACGGTCGTGCCCCAAGTGAATAACCTCAACTCCAGTTGATTGAATGATACGCCGCATAATATTTATGGCCGCGTCATGCCCATCAAAAAGGGAGGCTGCAGTAACGATTCTTACTTTATACTTCGGTTTATAAGGCTTAGCTTGTTCCATTCGTAATCTTTCTACTTTATATGGTTGCTAATTTACGGATTTAACAAACGAACTACTATTTTTTTAATTATTTTCGATTGTTTAAACTGAAAAACGGCAGTTTTGATCTAAAAAATGGATAGTTTTCCACCTATTGATTACTTATATTTTCGGTACTTTTTCTGAAAGTGCATCTCATTTAGAAGGAACAAATAGGCATGTTTAAATTCAACTTTAAATGAAGATATCTCTGGATTAGGAGGAGGAATTTCACGCAGCATGCAACCTTTCTTTGTCCACAACCTATGTCTCATTGAACTAAAAGATATTTATACTTGTTTGGCCAACAGCTTGTACTGGCTTATTATTTTAAACACTCTTTATAAAAATGAAAGAGGATTTAATGAAACGAAGAATGTAAAAACGCACTTTTCACATGAGTCTGGAAGGCCAAAGGGTAACAGACTTTTATAGCGCTATTCTTTAAAAAATTAAGTACGGCCATCTACTTGAACTCTGCCAGATATCTATACATTACTAAAGAAATATAAACGTAGCACGCATATTGTATATTTGGCGCTTACATAGATTACATTAATTCACGGTTATGATCATTACATTTATACTTTTTGGGTTATTGCTGGTTTTCGCCATTTATGCTTTTTCCCGATATAATTCAAAAAAGGCTGCAACCATTGCAGCGAGCTGGGATGAATTGCTTTTACAGCATGTCCACTTTTATAAAATGCTTAATAAAGAACGGCGCGAACTATTTAAAAAGCGCATGGGTCTTTTTCTCAGTGAAACGTATGTTGAGGGCGTAGCGCTTCAACTGGAAGAGCTGGATAAGGTCTTGGTTGCGGCCAGCGCAGTTATTCCGGTTTTTGGTTTTGAGGAGTGGCATTACACAAATTTAACAGGAGTGCTACTTTACCCTGATAATTTTAATAAGGATTTTTCTTTTGAAAATGAAGAAGAGGGACGTCTCATATTAGGTATGGTAGGTACGGGCCGTTTAGAAAACCAAATGATATTATCAAGGAAAGCGCTCCGACAAGGTTTTTCGCCTGAAAACCGCGGAAATAATACCGCAATTCACGAATTTGTGCACCTCATTGATAAGATGGATGGTAAGACTGATGGAATACCAGAACGACTCATAGAACATGCTTACAGCATACCGTGGCTCAAAGTCATTCATCAAGAAATGGAAAAAATCAATACTAATTCCTCAGATATTCGTAGTTATGGGGGTACTAATGAGGCCGAATTTCTAGCAGTGGCTTCTGAATACTTTTTTGAAAAACCCAGTCAAATGCAAAAAAAGCATCCTGAACTTTACAAGATGCTTTTGCAATGCTTTCATACACAGGAAACCATCCATAAATCGTGAAAAACGACTTATTTATACTGTTTTTTATCCTGTTTTACCGGGACTACAAGTAATGGGATTTCAGCTTGTTTTACAATATTCACAGCAGTATTTCCCATCAACATGTTTTCAAGAAAGCCGCGCCCGTGGGTGCCAAGTACGAGCAAATCTGCACCCCATGCTTTAGCCTGTTCAAGCATAACGTCAGACACATTTCCTTCTAAAACTTTTGTCTCTACGCGTTCATCTCCTAAGTGGGCAGCTACGCTGTTCAAATAATTGCGCGATGATTCTTTGAGATCATCGACCACGTGCATATCGGTCACCGCGTTGAAGCCATCGTAGCCCATCATAGACTCATGACCACCCATATAGTAAACCGCATTTGATACAACGTGTACCAGTAATACCTGCGCGCCAATCGCCTTGGCAAATTCATAACCCGTTTCTACCACTTTTTGCGAAGTAGGACTATAATCTATTGCGATACAAATCTTTTTAATCATTGTTCTATTTTTTAGGTTGTTTTAGACCAGCTTACGCTTATAAAAATTCTTTAATAAATTTAAGAAGAATAATTTTAAGGTGAGCCTTTGGAATCAGAACAGGTGCATAATTTTTTCTAAAAAGTAAAAAAACACCTAGAAATTAATCAAAAATAGGTCAAAACGGCCTTTTACTGACATGTATTCCCCTAAAATACATCCTTTAAAACGGTGGTGATTTTCGATTATTGGACGAAAATTGACAATTATCAACGCTTTTATGCCCATTATTGAACATTTAACGCCAATCTATACATGAATCAAAACAAGATGTAAGATATAATTGGATGTATTGTCTCTTCATAAACTCAAAATAATTCAGTCCCTTTACATTATGCACTAAAAAACCGGGATTGATGATATTCTCAAATCCCGGTTTATTCTATAAATATAAAATATTAAGCCTAGATCAGGACCCTTTAAAAGTTATTCCCATCACTGCAGATGATGTAGCCGTTGAGGCTTCTTCAGGATTATAGGTAAAATAAACCTCATGGAATTTCCCGTCAGACACGTCTTCAAGTGGCACAACAACGGCACCTTGAGCTTGACCTGCTTTTGGTTTTTTCAAGGTTCCACGGCCCAGTAATTTTCCATCAGGAGCATCTAGATGTACTTCATAAGTGGGAACAACCTCCATTTCACCTTGCCAACCTATACTAATTTCAGCTTTCTCCACCCCGGTAAGATCTACCTTTGGCAAAGCAAACCAGCCCATTTTTTGTGGTGTGAGCAAGATTTTGTTTCCATCGTAATCCATTGGAGAGAAACCTTCTTTTTTAAGATCATCAGGAATTGACATTATACTACTTGACAGGATTAACTGTGCCGTTCCCGTCAATGGTTTATTAGTGTCCGTTCCCTTATCAGTATAGCTCGCAACGATAACCATTGCATTGCCAGCTTCTGTTTTCTGCGCAGTTATAGTGCCAGAAGGCGGAAGCGATTTTGTTTTTGCACTGTCATCGGTCAGGGACGAAATATATTCAATAATCTGGTGGGTTTCCACCTCGGTGAGCGTAGGATGCGCTGGCATCATAACTTCTCCCCAGACGCCTCCTCCACCGTTTATAATTTTATGACTCAAATAGGTATACTTGTTTTCGTCATCCTTATATCTTTCGGAAACTTGCATGTAGGACGGCCCGATGGACTTTTCACCCATTTTATGGCAGCTTCGGCAGTCTAAGGTTTCCGTTAGCATTTTGCCCATAATGGAAGCATTTACATCTTGATGACCACGTGCTACGGAAGCGCCATCCATTCCTTCCATATAATCTACCGAAACAAAAATATTGGATTTGTCAATGTTTTCTGAATCCTCTTTATCCTTGACGCCTACCTCATACTTCACGGGCACGCCGGGCATAAAAAACGATTTATTGCCACCGTTAACGGTTATGCTTACTTCTGGGCGTGTATTCCCGGCAAAAACCGAAATAGCTTCACTTTTCACGGAAGCTTTTTGAGCGTCCGTAACCTCAACAGAAACGTCATATTCACCAGCTTTCTCATACGTATATTCAATTTGAGGTTCCTTGGTCTCTTTGGTAATGTTTTTACCCAGATGCCAAAGGAAGGTCATATCATCTTTTTCCCTATCCGTAGCATCTATGCGCGCTGTGATCGTCAGGGGCAGACCGCCCGAAGTTTTATCTATGGTCAAATTGCTCACAAGTGGTGGTCGGTTACCGCCATTATATTCTATACGGGCAAGACCGGAATCCTCATTCTTTGAAAACCAGCCGCTGCCGTATTCCAGCAGATAAATCCTACCGTCTGGGGCCACTTCCATATCAATGAGGGAATTAAGTTGGACCAAAGGGGCAAAGGGTTCCATTTTATTGAAATCACCATTAGGAAAAAGGCTCACGGCCATCATCCAGCCACGCATCCAGTCATAAATGATCACTTTCCCGTCATAATAGGCAGGCAGCGCTTTTTCTTTAGGGAACATATCTGAATAATAAACAGGGCCTGCCATTGCGTTTCTTCCGCCTTCTCCCACCTGTGGGAATTCGCCGGTCGCGTCATAAGGATACCAAACATAGGCAGGTTGTGCCGGTGGCAGTTCCGTTAGACCAGTATTATTTTTAGAATCGTTGATGGGCTTGTTTGCATCATAGAGTTCGCCGCTTTTTCCTGTGGAATAATCATAGCGACGATAGGGCTGATTGTCAGCTATAAATAACGGCCAACCATAATTTCCAGCTTTTCTTGCCTGGTTCATCTCGTCATAACCGCGCGGGCCACGTGTGGATAAACTATCCTCATTGGCATCTGGGCCAACTTCTCCCCAATATAGATTGCTGTTTTTTTGATCTACGGAAATACGATAAGGGTTGCGGTGCCCCATGGTGTAGATTTCAGGGCGGGTTTTATCAGTCCCTTTCGGAAATAAATTCCCCTCCGGAATAGTGTACTTGCCATTCTCACCTACTTTGATCCGCAGTATTTTTCCACGTAAATCATTAGTATTTCCAGACGTTCTGCGGGAATCAAATTGTTTGTGCCCAGGGATATCGTTGAGTGGTGCAAAACCATTACTTACATATTTTACATTTTCTTCATTAAAAGGAGTGGAATTGTCACCCGTAGATAAATACAATAATCCATCGGGACCAAAGGCGATAGAACCTCCTGTATGACAACAGATCTCGCGCTGTGTATCAATTTCTAAAATAACCTGTTCGGTGTCATTTTTCAACTTATCGTCCTCAAATTTAAATCGTGAGAGTCGGTTGATCCAGTTATCGCCAGCGGGCGCATAATAGACATAAAGCCAGTGGTTTTTATCAAAATCAGGATCCTTTTGAAGTCCCATAACCCCTTCTTCTGCATTTACGCCAGGAGCATTAAGGGTTTTATAATAAACATCCAGAAAACCTACCTGACTTACTTTTTGAGTCTTGTCTTTATACATCATGATCTCCCCACGCCTCTGGGCTATGAGCACATCGTAATTAGAAAGTATGGTCATTTCTGTCGGTTCAAAAAATTCACCTTGAGAAAGTTGGGTTTTTGTAAAGCGGTCTGCATCTGGAGGCATTTGAGAGACGGCTTTATCATAATTGAGCTTTTTATTGTCACCCATCGCATAGTATATACCGCCCAGCAAGTGTTTCAGGTATTTCTCATCAGAGTAGCTTTCATCTGTATGGCCCAGTTCAGTATAGAAGGCGCGACCACCATCGTAATCGTGGTACCAGCTCATGGGGTGATTATTCCCATTTTCACCGCCTTTATAGGACTTTTCATCAATACTGATCAATACATTGACATCTGGATTTAGCTTTTTAAAGTTGTAGAGTTCATCTTTTCTGTGCCAAATGCTATCAGTGAAAAATGCAGTTGCGGGAAAATCATTATCTTTTATTACAAAATCTGCTTCCTGAACGGCAGGATGACTTGTAAAATAAGCCCCAACCAGTTTACCGTACCAGCCCCAATCATATTCAGTATCTGTAGCGGCATGAACGCCTACAAAACCGCCACCGGCCTGAATGTAACGCTCAAAACCAGCTTCTTCAGCAGCGTCAAGAACATTACCCGTTGTACTCAAAAAGATAACCGCAGCATATTTTTTTAGCGAATCTGAAGCAAAAACAGCAGCATTTTCCGTGGTGTCTACCGCAAACTTATTTTCACTGCCCAGTTTCTGGATGGCCTTGATTCCCGCGGGAATCGAAGAATGCCGAAAACCCATTGTCTTCGAAAAAACCAGTACTTGAGGGATTCCTTCTCTCTCATCATTACCACATCCCCAAAACATTAAAACACAAAGTAGGGTAACCAATAAAAAATTCTTGTTCATACTTTTTAACTGAAAAGATTAACTATTTCGATATAAAAACCGAAAGTACGATTAATTTAAAAATCGATTTAGTTTTAATCCATATAATTGATCCATTTTGAGATTTAAAAATCTTGCGCCTAGACTTGTGAGATTCTTACCAAAGCTCAATTTCTGCATTGCACATAGCCTCAGTGGTAGTTCACAATAGCACTCTTGATCTTGTATTATGCTCACTTCAATGTAGGTAATGCTGCAATACCAGCTCAAATAATTACTGCAGTGCCTTTACATAGCTCATTAATTCCTGCTCGGTAAATTCTCCACCGCCTTTAGATTTTCGCTCCCGAAGCTTTTTTATTTTTTCTGGAGCCAAATATTTAGAATTCCTGGAAAAAGCGTTTGTAACATAGGAGATCACATCAGATATATCCTCATCTGATAAAGATTCATTGCCAGCCATCCCCGGCATGGCCTGATTTAGATCGTACAGCTTTCCGTTTACATGTACAGGACCTTGGAGTCCGTGCAGAACGATTAGTCCTACCCGTCCGGCCGGGCCTGTTAAATACTCAGACTTGTAAAAAGGTGGTGCTACCCCTTCTGTACCGTTCCCATCGAGGCCGTGACAAGCTGCACAGATCTGCTGGAAAATTTGGGCTCCCCTCGTCCGGTTATCCATTTTATGCACATTATCAGCGTATATAGCATTGAGCTTGTTTTCTTTTTGTCTGTCAATATTCTTGACCAACATTCTGTTTAATTCACTATTCTCAAAATCAGAAAATTTTTGCAAATAGGGAATCAGTTCTTTAACCGTTTGACCACTACCACTCACAAGTGCCTCCGTGATAAGGGGATTATCTTTATACCTCTTATATAAGGTATTGATCAATGGGGCAAAAGTATTGGGAGCGGCTTTTGCCCACGTACCGAGCGTGGTGGCTAGATACAAGTCTATTGCTACGTTTTGTTTTGCTATAAGTTCCTGAAAAACCCGCATTGCCAGTGAAGCATTTTCTATGGAAACAAATTCTTCCATCAGCGTAATTGTGTGCGAAACGACTTCTGCATCGCTTTTTTCGGCCACTGCATTTAATAGATTAAAAGATAAAGCATGTAAGCCTTCAAGAGCATATAAGGCATGCACCTGCGCGATGGGATCACTGTTATTCTTCACGAGTTCTTCTAACGCTGGAACAGCCGTCTCTTTGTCTTTTAGAATAATAAACTGTTGTGCACGATCCCGTATCCACCCATTTTTATTGCCCAGTAGGTGCACCAACTCTGATACAGAAGCTTTTTCAAAATCGGGGATTTTTGCATCCTCACTGTCCTTTTTTTGGATCTTTAGAATTCTTCCAAATCCTGTTAGCGTATCCAATTGCTCTTTTTTAGCCTTATTCTTTAAATACGGACTCAGAAATGCATAATGCTGAATCACACCACGGTGCATATCAGCTATATAAATTGCCCCATCGGGCCCATTAACGAGGTTCACAGGACGAAAACCTTCATCAGTAGAGGCTAAAAATTCTTTGCCCTGCCAGGCTTGTTTTGCACTAGTACTATCCCCATAAAATGAGAGGATATTGCGTTTTATCAAATTGGCTTCTGGCACACACACAAAAGCGTTTTCATTATAACCTGTTGGAAAGTTGCCACCCCGATAGATCAATGGCCCGCATGCGGCAGTAACATTTATAAGCAGACTATCTTTATTAAGAATGCCTTTGCCGTAGCCCCGGTTAACGGCTGTTGGGTGTAAGGGGTACACCCGCTGATCGTCTGTCAAAAGTCGGTTTAAACCATATTCAGGAACAAAAAACTTGTTACGTGTGAGCCGGTTTGGCAATACATAATCTCCCAGGAGTTGCTGGGAGTTGTGATTATAGTACAACCTGCCGAAGTTATCATACGATATACCCCACTGCCCACGATTTGTGGTGGGCTGCTTTAGCCATTTGCCGTTCTTCCGCCGATACCTAAAGTTCGATTTGGCACTATAGATCCAGTTATCAATATTAAGCACCAAGCCATTAGGTTGGTATTCGGGATTACCCTGAGGCGCATACGAAGAGTCTACTAATGTACGTTTACCAGGTCTATCGCCATTAATTTCTACAAACCACAAATTAGGAGGCTCTACATATAACAATCCACCGTAAACGAGTTTCAACGCCCTGGGCATTATTAAACTATCTAAGAAGGTATTCGTGTGATCTATAACACCATCGCTGTTCAGATCCTCCAGAATTTTAATACTGCCTGTGGGATCGATTTCCCCCCGGCCCTGTAGATTTTCCATGAAACCTGGCATTTCCGCGACCCATAGCCTTCCTTTGGAATCAAAATCCATGGCCACAGGAGCATCAAGGAAAGGCTCGGAGGCAACAACATCAAGGTCAAAACCTTTCTCAATTTTGTACCCTTGCAGAGCGATTTTCGGTTCTTTATATGAAGATTGACAAGCGGTTACTACAGCATAGATAACTAGTAAAGCAAAATTTATTCTCATTTATTACAATTTGTGGGGTAAAAATGTTCAAATCTACTCACCTTTCTTCGACAAGCTGGCCAATTCCTCTCTGATTTGCTTCAACTTCGGACTTTATGGAAAACATCACCAGTCCACTTTAAATTATATGCATATCCGTTACTAATACCAAGTTGTTTCTAAAGCAGCAATAAGCAATCTATCAGATAATTTATCTCCAAAATATCTTCGGTTGAATTTATAACAGAATTCGTCCAAATAGTTTTGAAC
>Ga0314774_1000277_pt1 | contig 45261 bp, 38 predicted proteins | sample MetaGCBIA2018_FD_204515 | JGI IMG/M metagenome (GOLD analysis project Ga0314774, IMG submission 204515) | Cryopeg brine microbial communities from Beaufort Sea near Barrow, Alaska, United States - CBIA 2018 | ecosystem: Environmental > Aquatic > Marine > Coastal | place: USA: Alaska | collected... | reverse complement strand
AGGAAAATTTTGGGTTATCTAACACCTGATGAAGCCTTCGATGATCAGTTAATGAATTGCATTTATTAATTGTTGTAGTGATACAGTGGAAATTGTTTCAACTTATTCTTGCAATTTAGGACTCAGTTTCTTTATAAAAACCTATATAAAACTTTTGTTCTACACCAGTTCCCGGTGGCAATGCCTGAGTACCTTCAATACAATCTTCCATAGTTACTTCGTGTTTTTGTGTAGACGAAAAATATTCTGGATTAGTTAATTGAAGAGTATAGACATCCCCATAATCACTTTCAGTGATCTTTCTAATATCATAATTATCTAATCGCTTTTCCAAACCCTTAAATATCATATTGATTCCTCCAAAGCCAATTCTTGTAAAGTAGTACTGAATGTTACATAACTCGTTTAGTTACGATATTCGCAACTATGAGTTAATTATTTATCAATTTATTCTATCATATAGTAATGATATTATCTAATTGATTTGTTGAAAAGTGAATACTAAAAGACAGATAATTGCCCTGACTGGTCAGGGGCAAGCTACCTAGAAGTTTAACTTTGTATTCTACAAAGTTGCTTCTAGTCCCTTGCTTCGCAAGAATAAACAAAGAAGGAATGAATCTGTCACAATAAACAGTCGACTCATGTGGTGACATGTCTCGCAGATAAGTAAGAAAAAATAATTAAAATTAAGATTGATTAATCAACTTTTTATCAATTGTTTAGAAGAGAGAACCTTTTTTAGGTTTTCTTTTTTTTATTGCAGCCAGCAGGACTTGAAATTCCAATTATTCGTAAACACTAATAAAAAGGAGACTTCCTGCTTTTCAAAATCAATTTATTTCCAATCAAGTGGTCTTTGAGTATTTTACTAATTGCCATAAAATGGTATAATAATAGTGTAGAAACCATTTGTTGAAGTGTAGGATTTATGAGAAAGGAGCCATGTTATGAATAAGATTATTGTAGCGGTCGACGATTCAGAGCATTCCATGCGAGCAGTTGAAAAAGCCAAGGAATTAGGCAAAGCGTTCGACAGCAATATAGTTCTGGTTACTGTAACTGAATTCATTCATCATAATTATGAGTATGCGACAAGGTATTTGGACGAAATTAAGGAAATAGAGGAATCGAAAAAACAGTCCGAAGCTATCTTGGAAAAGAACAAGGCAAGGTTGCGGGAACTCGGGGATAAAGTGGAAACTGTGATGCTGGAAGGTGATCCAGCTTATTCGTTAATACAATATATCAAGTCGAGCGATGCGGATCTTGTTATCATTGGATCCCATGGTGTAAAGGGTCTAAGGCAGTTCATGCTGGGCAGTGTGGTCAGCAAGATTGTTCATCACGTAGACAAGTCAGTCATGATAGTAAGGTAGTTGAAGAAAGGGTACAGTCACCAAAACTATATGTTTTTGGTGACTGTACCCTTTTTACCTTTTGGTATTAAGTGCTTGAACTCATTTTCTTTAAGCATACAATTGAGTGTATTTGATTTTAATAGTAGCAGATAAACTGAGGCTATTCTAAAAACCTAAACACGAAAAGCGAAATAGACTATGGTTCAAGGCCTGTACTTGCTGCGGACATTTACATACTCATGCTCAATTAATTTTTGTGGGGAAGGCCATCTTTGAAATCGGTAGGTGATACGCCGAAATTGTTTTTGAAGGCTTTGCTGAAATAATTATTATTGCTATAGCCTAAACGTTCTGAGATATCTTTTATCGGCAAATCTGAATTTGTCAGAAGTTCTTTGGCTCGTTCCATTCTTAGGTGCAGAACGTATTCATAGGCGCCGTAACCATATGTCTTTTTGAATAATTTTGACAAATAAGATTTTGTAAAAAAATATTTATTGCTAAAATCAGTCAGTTTAATATCTCTTGTATAATACGAATCAATCTGGTCCTTAATCAATTCTACAACTTGACTAGCGGTAGCTTCTTCAACGTCAATAGATTTAATGGTCATGATATTGCGTTCATAGTTAAGAAGTGTTACAGCTTTTTGAATAGCACGATTTAACTCTTCTTCAACAATAGGCTTTAGTATATAGTCAATTGCTCCGCTTTTAATGGCGGACTGAGCATATTGAAAATCATCATAACCGCTGATGACGATATATTTAACGTCTTCAAATTCTTTAGATGCCTGTTTAAGAAATTCAATTCCGTTCATAATGGGCATTTCCATATCTACAAATACAATATTTGGATGATATTCGCGCATGACAGATAGACCTTCCTTACCGTTAAAAGCAAGAGCGGGTGCGTCGATGCCGTATGTACTCCATTTTCCGAGAGCCGTAATAACAATTCTTACCGGCTTTTCATCATCAATAATAAGTGCTTTATACATTTGGAATCTCCTTATACTTCGGTATACTTAAGGTCACTTTGGTTGATAGATTCTTTTGACTTTGAATGGTTAAGCTGGCTTTGTTTACGTATAATAGTTTAAGACGACTATTGAGATTAACTAAGCCGATACTTGTTGTTGTGCTTTTTTCTATCCTGTTCTTTTCAAAGGCTTCTTCTAGCTGAAGGAGCTTTTCTTTGCTGATGCCATCGCCATTATCCTCCACTGTAATTATAATAAGTTCATCTTTTTGGAAGCTGGAAATTTCAATATGTATACTATCATTTTGCCCTTTCATACCATGGATAATCGAGTTTTCAACAAGGGCTTGAATGCTGATTTTAGGTATGAAGTAGTTATGGGTTGTTTCGTCAATATGTAAAGTAACGGTAAGATTATCTTCAAAGCGTGCCTGTTGTAAAAGCAGATAGTCGTTTACATGTTTCATTTCTTGGGATAACTTTACAAAATCCCCTCCTTTAATGCTATATCGCATCATGGAGGCTAAGGCAGTAACCATATAATTGATTTTAGGTTGATGATTAACAATCGCCTCAGCAGATATTGCCTGAAGTGTATTATAGAGAAAATGTGGGTTTATCTGTGCTTCAAGGGCAATAAGTCTAGCTGTTTTTTCATTTAATTCAGATTTATAGGTTTTGTTGATCAAGTCATCAATTTTGAAAATCATCATATTGAAGTCATCAGCAAGGTTTGAAATCTCAGAGCTGCCTCCAACATCTATCGTAGTGGTAAAGTTACCGGAACCTACACCACGGAGTCGATTAGATAGCATGTACAAAGGCGTTGTAACCACCCGTATCAACAAAATCGCAAGTAAGGTTGTGATAATGATTGAAACAAATCCAAGTATAAAACTGATGTTTCTGGTTTCGCTAAGTTGCTTGTCCACTTCAAAAAGAGGTTTGAAATTAAACAAGGTATAGTCATATTCTTCACTAGTGTTATAAACAGCTAGGTAGTCATTATTATCAATGGTGGTAATATTATCTTGTAGAGTAGAATCGCTAAAGCGTTCTGAGTTTTCATAAAGGGTAGCTTGACTGATCAATTGATCATTATTGGTGTAAAAAAGATGGTTTTTGTCGTCTATATAACCAAAAAGTTCGTTATTACCGTCATGCGCATAGGATAAGGATTCTATATATGAGTTGTCAAAGGTTAGTTCAACAATGGCTAATGGTTCTTTGGTTTCGATATTGATAATCGTACGATAGTATACCATAAAAGCATTCGACTCAATGGATGGAAGTGTATATTTATAATATTTGCCGGAGGTAAAATCTTCATAGTGAGGAAGCTCATTAAAAGCATCATAGGTAAAAGATTGAACCTTGTGCTGCTTAGAATTGATCCCATAGTTGTTATCTTTATTGATTAAGTATAAACGATAGGAAAGCAGATCATTTCGTGAATCAAAATTGCTTCTTAGCAGAGTTTGAATAATCAGCGTATTTTCAAAGGTTAAAGGTTGTTTATTGCTGATTATTTGCATAAAGGATTGTTCGTGTCGGAGTAGAAGAGAGTAGCGATCAATTTCGGATAAATAGGTATCGATGTTTTGGGTTTCAAGCTTCAGAAGGCTTGAAATAATGGAGGTTTGTTGGGTAATGATCGTCTTTGAATTACGTTGGTAATTAAAGCCTATGATCGCAACAATAATAATTGAAAAGGTCGATACAATCAGTATTGCCAATTGCGTCTTCAAAGACAGTTTTCCTGATTTTTGAGAAAAATACTCTTTAATATCCATAGATGCCTCCTTGTTCGTTTTAGAAAGGTAGTTCACATAATAACACATTAAATTTGGAATAACCATCTTTTTTTGTGCACTTTTTTACCACTGATTGTACTTTTTGGTCTATTCTAAAGTGAAAATAGATAGAATATAATACTAGTATAAGGTTTTAGTCGACATATTTAATATATTAATCTTTAAAAACGTAAATAGTAAATATGTAAAAGGAGAGCGAAATTGTTGAAAAAAATAGGAAAGAAACGAAAATCACAGATTGAAACCGTGTTATTTACATTACCTTCAATCATTTTAGTTTCAATAATGATTTATATACCTTTTGTCATGAGTGGATATTATTCCATGACAGAGTGGAACGGTATAGATAAACAACCAACATTTATCGGTTTAGATAATTTTATGACTTTATTTAGTGGCAATAATGCATTTATAAAGGCATTAGTCTTTACAGGTAAGTATACGCTAGTTTTTATGATTATTGCAAATATTATGGCATTGGCTCTTGCTAGCGCACTTGTTAGAAAAATGAAATCAGCCAATGTGCTAAGAGGAGTTTTCTTTGTACCTTACATTATGAGTATGACCATTGTTGGTTTTATATGGAAATTCATTTTTTCGCAAGGCTTTGCAAGAATGTTTGAAATAACCGGCTTAGAGATTTTGAATTTGAGTTGGTTAGGTGATGTCAATCTAGTCTTCTTTTCTGTTGTGTTTGTAGGTATTTGGCAATCTGTCGGTTTTTATATTGTCTTATATATTGCCGGTCTTCAGGCGATACCTAAAGATGTCTTGGAAGCCGCAACCGTTGATGGAGCCAATAATTTCAACAAATTCTTTAAAATCAAGTTGCCATTATTAGCCCCATCCATTACAATTTGCGTATTTATGTCATTGATTAATTCGTTAAAGGTTTTTGATACCATATTGGCATTAACAAAAGGTGGTCCGGGAGGTGCAACCTATAGTGTTACCTTAGATATATATCGTGAAGCATTTCAAAATAATAATTATGGCTTAGGTTCTGCCAAATCATTAGTATTCTTTGTACTTGTTCTCCTTATCACTGTAGTCGTTTTAAAAGGATTTAAAAGTCGGGAGGTTGAACTATGATGAAAAAAAGACAGAAAAAGATATCAAACCTGGCTTTTGAAGGTTTTATGATTTTTGTAGCACTTGTTTACATTTACCCTATTTACTTAATGGTGATTAACTCTTTAAAGCCTTTTGCAGAAGTCGTTACAGATGTTATATCTTTACCATCGAAACTAGAGATAGAAAATTATCAATATGTTATGGATAAAATGGACTACGGAAGATTGTTTTTAAACAACTTAGTCGTTACGAGCGTCGGTATTATCGGTATTGTTCTTTTTTCCTCTATTGCTGCTTATATTATGGATCGAAGAAAAACCAAATATACGGCACTTGCTCATATGATTATAATTACACCGATGTTGATACCCTTTCAAACCATTATGATTACCTTATTAAAGGTTATGAATGTTATACAACTGACGGGAAGTACATGGGGACTGGGGATTCAGTATTGGGGCTTTGGGATTCCCATGGCAACTTTTATCTATTACAACTTCATGCAAACCATTCCGAAAGAGCTTGACGATAGTGCAAAAATGGATGGTGCATCAACATTAAAAACTTATATATTTGTTATATTTCCATTATTAAAATCAGTAACTGCAACAGTCGTAGTTCTTGATATTATGTGGATCTGGAATGACTTTTTATTACCGTTACTCATGGTAAACAACTCACCAAATACTAAGACATTAGTGTTAGCAGCCTATAGCTTTGTAGGTCAATTCAATACCCAGTGGCAATATGCCATGACAGCCATGGTGTTAGCTGTGTTACCATCGATTATCTTTTTTGTGATATTGCAAAAACATGTCGTAGAAGGTGTTGTAGCTGGAGCGGTGAAAGGATAGTTTTTAAATATGACGCAGTATGATATTATTGTGATACGGTTTTAAGATGATTGTACACTTAATATAAATTGAACTGTTTCTATTAATCTAAAAAAGGAGAGATGTAAATTATGAAGAAGCTATTAAGTTTAGTATTATGTATTGTATTAGTTAGTGCAATGTTCGCAGGTTGTGCTAAAAAAGATGAAGCAACAGGGGACGCAACAAAAACAGATACAACAGAAGAAAATGCAACAACAGAAGAAAATGCAACAACAGAAGAAAATGCAACAACAGATACAAAGGCAAATGATGAACCGGTTGAGCTCAATATGTTCATTTCCATGCCAGAATATGCTGATGCAATTACAACTTTAATTGAAAAATACAAGGAAGTTAAACCCAATGTAACAATCAATTATGAAACAACGCAAAATGATTATCCTACCTTATTAAAAGCAAAACTCAATTCAGGTGATATTCCTGATTTGTTCTCATCAACTTCAGGTAAGGAGATAGGTGTTTACTTGGATTATTCACAGAATCTTGCTGATAGACCTTTAGCAAGTGCTATGTCAGATTCAGTGAAGGTTGTAATGATGTCAGGAGATGAACTTCACGGTATTAGTGTGAAAGACAATCTTTTTGGGATTGTTTACAACAAAGCCATTTTTGATGAAGTAGATATTAAAGAGTTTCCTCAAAAATTTTCTGAGTTAGAACAAGTTTGTGAAAAGCTACAAGCAGCAGGGTATCAACCGTTTACTTCAGGTTTTGCAGAGTGGTGGGTGTACAAGCATGTATTCCAACATTTTATGTATTCAGCTCAACCGGATGATGTAGAAGGCTTAGTTAAATCATTTGTTAACGGAGAAGCACATTTTAGTGACTATCCTGAACTATATAATGATTTCTTTAACTTTATTGACTTAGTTATTAAGTACGGTGATCAAAAACCTCTTGAATCTGATTTGAGTACCGAGATAGCAAGCTTTGGATCAGGTGAAGCAGCTATGGTTATTGGTCAAGGTCCATGGGTTGAAGCAGATATTCTAAAAATTAATCCTGAAATTCAAATTGGATTTGACGGTTATCCAACCAACGAAGATGCATCATTAACAAAAGTTATTGCAGGATCTGACCAAGCAATCAGAATCAATAAAGATTCAGAAAACCTAAATGAAGTTTTAGATTTTGTTGACTGGTGGTACACTTCGGATTATGGAAAAAGCTGGTTCTCAGATGTAGCAGGTGTTATTCCACCAATCAAGGATGTTGCCATTCCTGATTATGAGATTGTTAAACAAGGTACTGCTTTAGTAGCTTCAGAAGGTGCAGGTACATTAGGTGTTGTTTATTCAACAGATAGTTTCCACCAAGCATTTGGTGAAGTTATGCAAGCCTACATTGGTGGAGTTTTAACCAAAGATGAAGCATGTGCTCAAATCGAAACAAAATGGGTAGAGCTTGAAGGTAATCAATAAGTAAGACTACCTTACATCTATGCACAGGAGACGAAGGTCTCTTGTGCATTACTTTTATAAATCGGTTAAAGAATGTGAATGATATAGAATGGATCTTAACGATATGGAAGATTAAGATTTAAGTACTGTTTCAATACAGTGGAAAAACTATGATTGAAGAAAGGAAAAAAATGAAATTTACAGAAGGTTATTGGTTAAGGAGTGAGAGTTTTCAAACACTATATGCATCGTGCGCATATAGTGTTACGAAAATTCCAGGTGGAATGCGTGTTTTGGCGCCGTGTAAAAATATTGTATCAAGGGAAGACACATTAAACATGCCGACAATTACGATTGAATTCACATCACCGGCAGTAAATGTTATTACAGTAAGAAGTTACCATTATGAAGCATATGATAGTTCGGAAGCAACTTTTGAAAAGAATGTGAATCAACAACCGGTAGAGGTAGTGATAACAGAAGAAGAGGCGATAATGACATCCGGCGAGGTTACGGTTCGTGTGAATCTTAAAACTTGGGGATATCAATTTGAAGCGGATCAAAAAGTGATTACATCGTGTGGATTCAGAAACCTGGGGTATATGCTTAAAGATAAACCAAAGGCGACTATGTTACCACAAGATAATTATATGTTGGATGCTGGTAAACCGTATATGGTAAATGAATTATCCATGCAACCGGGTGAGTGTGTTTATGGACTGGGGGAACGTTTTACTGCATTTGTTAAAAACGGTCAAACTGTGGATACTTGGAATGAAGATGGCGGAACGTCTTCACAGATTTCATATAAATGCATTCCTTTTTACATGACGAACAAAGGTTATGGCATTTTTGTGGATCATACGGATAATGTTTCATTTGAAGTAGCAAGTGAAAAAGTGGAGTATGTTGGATTCAGTGTTCCCGGTGAAGAGTTGAGATATCATTTCATATATGGCCCTACACCGAAGGCAATCATGAAAGCCTACACAGGTCTGACAGGAATGCCTGCGTTGCCTCCTGCATGGTCCTTTGGCTTATGGCTTTCTACGTCCTTTACGACTAATTACGATGAGGCTACAACAAGTTCATTTATTGAAGGGATGACTGAGCGAGACATTCCACTGAGTGTTTTTCACTTTGATTGTTTTTGGATGAAAGAATTTCAATGGTGTGATTTCGAATGGGATGACCGTGTTTTTCCGGATGTAGAAGGCATGTTAAAGCGATATAAGGAAAAGGGCTTGAAAATTGATTTGTGGATAAATCCATATATAGCCCAAGGCAGTGAATTTTTCAAGGAAGGCGTAAAAAACGGCTATCTGTTGAAACGAAAAGATGGCAAAGGTGTCAAGCAAATCGATTGGTGGCAAGCAGGGATGGCGCTTGTTGACTTTACAAACCCGGATGCTGCTAAATGGTATACCAATAAGCTTAAAGTTTTACTAGAAATGGGTGTTGATTGCTTTAAAACAGATTTTGGGGAGCGTATTCCCATTGATGTAGAGTATTTTGACGGCTCTGATCCTATTACTATGCATAACTACTACACCTTTATTTATAATAAATGTGTGTTTGAATTGTTGAAAGAAGTGAAGGGTGAAAAAGATGCTGTGCTTTTTGCAAGAAGTGCGACAGCCGGTTGTCAGCAATTTCCTGTTCATTGGGGGGGGGATAGTTCTGCCAACTATCCATCAATGGCTGAAACCTTACGTGGAGGCTTATCTTTTGCAATGTCCGGTTTTGCTTTTTGGAGTCATGATATTTCAGGTTTTGAATTAACGGCAACGCCTGATTTGTATAAGCGTTGGGCGGCATTTGGTCTTCTGTCTACTCACAGTCGATTGCATGGTTCTACCAGCTATCGTGTGCCATGGCTTTTTGATGATGAATCCACTGATGTAGTTAAACATTTCACTAATCTGAAATGTATATTGATGCCTTATATTTATCAAATGTCTTTAGTTGCACATAAGGATGGAACGCCGGTTATGAGACCGATGGTTTTTGAGTTCCCGACAGATATGGCTACCCATTATTTGGATATGCAGTATATGTTAGGTGATAGTTTATTGGTGGCTCCTATTTTTAATGAGGAGAGCAAAGGCGACTATTATTTACCGGATGGAATGTGGACGAATTATTTTACAGATGAAGTGAAAGAAGGCGGAAGATGGTATCATGATGTATATGATTATTTTTCATTGCCGTTATTTGTAAGACCCAATACCGTATTAGCTGTCGGTGCTGATGAAAGTCGGCCGGATTATGACTATAGTGATGGGATAACCTATCATGTATATCAATTGTCAGAAGGAACCGAAAGTGTATGTGAAGTACCAAACATTGAAGGCGAGATTGACATTACACTTAGCGCAACTCTAAACAACGGTGTTATGACAATTAAGCTGTCAAAGCTTACCAATAATGCAAGTATTGTGCTGCATCACCTACACCAAGCTGAATCTGTTGAAGGAGCAGATCTTATCAATAATGAAAGCGACTTGATATTACTGCCTTTAGAAGAAGTAATAACCATCCAGCTTTAGAGTTTAAACCACTCTGTTAGCATTCGGTATGGGGTACACCGAGAAAGGTTCAAATCATAAATTTGTGATTTGAACCTTTCTTGGTGTACCCCATAAGAGTCTTGTACTAATAACTAGTCATAATTGTGCCATATTTAATAAGTACAATATATGTATGAAACTATTTAGTTGGAAATTCACTAGACAATATCAATAATCAAAAAATACATTTTATTGTATAATCATACTCGTAAGATTACAATAGATATATAGCCGATAGATTCAAAGGAGGTAATATAATGTATCAATGTCCGATGAAATGTGAAAATGAAAAAAAATATAATCAACAAGGCAAGTGTCCGGTATGTGGGATGAATTTGTTACAAGTGGATGATGATGACAATCAGAATCATAGTGAACATGAACATCATGATCATAATCACCATGATCAGCCAAACTGTATTTGCCATGATGAAAGTTGTGACGGTAGTTGCAAGACGAATTGTCAATGTACATTTTATGAAGCTGAACTAGATAAGCCTACCTTTGAACCTAAGAAATCAAGCAATACGAAAGCATATATTTGTCCTATGAGATGTGAAGGTGACAAAACTTACGATAAACCAGGTGGTTGTCCGGTCTGTGGAATGCATATGACAGAAGTGATAAGTTTTGGTAGTGAGATTGATCCGGAGGAAGATGAAGGTATAAAAGCATATAAAGCCATGCGATTAAGACTTATAGGGTCTGCAATTTTATCTTTACCAATTTTCATTCTTGCTATGGGTGAATTGATTCCCGGAATTAATCAGATCATTAAAGATTTATTTACGAGACAAGTTAATCTTTATATTCAATTAGTATTATCGCTTCCGGTTATACTTGTCTTTGCAAGATTCATCTTTGAAAAGTGTGTAATGAGCATTAAGAATAAGAACTTAAATATGTTTACTTTGATAGGGATAGGAACAGGGACGGCGTGGATATTTAGCGCTTTTGCAACTTTAATACCGAGTATGTTTCCAGAAGAGATTATTGGTGAGTTCGGTTTTCCACCTGTATATTTTGAAACATCAGTCATCGTATTGACCTTAGTTATATTAGGACAAATGTTAGAGCTGTTAGCACATTCAAAAACAAATTCAGCGATCAAAGAGTTATTAAGCTTAGTTCCAACAACAGCAATCGTTATCCGCAACGGTGAAGACATTGAAATTCCTTTAGACGAAGTGGTTGTAAATGATCAACTTAGAATTAAACCGGGTAATAAAGTGCCGGTTGATGGTGTTGTGCTTTCGGGAACAGGAACCGTTGATGAATCCATGATATCAGGTGAGCCGATTCCTGTTGAAAAAGAAGAAGGCGACAAAGTTACAGGAGGAACAATCAACAGTAATGGTAGCTTTGTCATGGAAGCACAAAGTGTTGGTGGCGATACGGTACTTGCTAGAATAATAACCATGGTCAATGAAGCATCAAGATCAAAAGCACCAATACAAAAGATGGCAGATCAGGTTGCGGGTTACTTTGTTCCTGTGGTACTGATTATTTCGTTGTTAACATTGTTCGTATGGGGTCTTATCATGGGAAACTGGAATCTTGGAATTGTGAATTCAATCGCAGTATTAATCATTGCATGTCCATGTGCTCTCGGTCTTGCAACGCCTGTTTCTATAATGGTTGGAACAGGTAAAGGTGCAAAATTTGGCGTATTGATAAAGAATGCAAAAGCAATTGAACAAATGAGAAAAGTAGATACTATACTGGTTGATAAGACAGGGACATTAACCCTTGGAAAGCCTGCATTTAAAGATGGTGAAGGCTTTGATAATCATAGTGATGAGGAGATTTTAAGTATTGCAGCAGCCATTGATAATTTTAGTGAACATCCTCTAGCGAAAGCTATTGTAAAGGCTGCAAAAGAAAGAGAATTAGTCATTGATAAAGCGACAGATTTTGAATCGGTTACGAGTAAAGGAGCTATTGCTAAATTAGGAAACAAAGTATATGGAATTGGTAACAAGAAATTAATTGAATACTTAGATGTGACAAATTCCATAGATGAAGGAAAAATCAAAGAGCGACAATTAAGCGGCCAAACCGTTATGTATGTTATTGAAGAGCAAAGTATAATAGGCATAGTTAGTGTTAATGATCCAATTAAAAAAACTACTCCTGAAGCAGTGAAAATATTACATAACCTTGGTGTGAAGATTATTATGCTCACTGGAGACAATGTTAATACAGCTAGTTCAGTCGCTGAAGAATTAGGGATTGATGATTATAAGGCTGATTGTTTACCTGAAGATAAGTTTAATAAGGTTAAAGAGTTACAAAGTCAGAATCAATATGTTGCAATGGCAGGCGATGGGATTAATGACTCGCCAGCTATAGCGCAAGCAAATGTTGGAATTGCAATGGGAACCGGAACAGATGTTGCAATGGAAAGTTCTGATATTACTCTTGTAAAAGGGGACTTAATCGGTATTGCAAAAGCAAAATCCTTAAGTGTAAAAGTGATGAAGAATATAAAGCAAAATCTCTTCTTCGCATTTATATATAACTCGATCGGCATTCCTATTGCAGCGTTTGGATTATTAAATCCTATGTTTGCAGGATTAGCTATGACACTGAGTTCAATTACGGTTTTATCCAATGCCCTTCGAATAAGAAGAATGGATATCTAACTTACCTAATGACCAGTTATTTGTGATATACTATCTTATAATGTACATCAAGCAACACCTAATAATATTAATGATATAGGAGCGAAGAGTTCATGGTGATTTATGCATTGGTTTTGATTATAGTTATTGTAGTTATCGATCAAATGACAAAAAGTTATGCTAGGAAGAATCTTAAAGGCAAAAGGTTAGATAAGGGATTTTTTCAATTGTCACTGGTAAAGAATAGAGGAGCTTTTAGAGGCTTGCTTAAAAAGCATCCAGTGGTTCTTATTGGTATACAGGTTGTCGGAATAATATTAATTGGAATATTTATTCTGATTAACTTGAACAAAAAAGACAAGTGGTTGATTCTTGGACTCAGCTGTCTTTTTGGAGGAGCAATTGGGAATCTAATTGATAGAATGAGAAATGGTTTTGTTACGGATTTTTTTGCAATCAAGCTTACGAAGAATTTGTATTATAATCTTGCGGATATGTTTATCTTCATTGGGGCGATTATAACTGTTTTACGCCAAAAATGAAAATTCTTCCTAAAGGAGCATTTGCTGGTTAGATAAGAATTAATTAAAACCTCCCTAAAAGGGAGGTTTATTTAATGTTACTCGAATATTTTCTTGATGTTATCCATGGTTTTGGAAGTCTGCTGTAAGAGCAGATCAACTAAAGTCACGGCTACCATATTCTCGACAACGATGACAGCGCGAGGTACGATAACTGGATCGTGTCTTCCGCCAATGACAAGGTCAATGACTTCGCCTTCTTTATTAATGGCTTGTTGTGTCATATGGATGCTTGGAGTTGCTTTGACGGCTGCTCTAAGGGTGATTGTTGATCCGTCGCTAACACCACCTGTCATCCCGCCGGCATGATTTGTTACTTTTACAGCTTTTCCGTTTTCGATTTGATAAAAGTCATTATTCTCAAAGCCTGTCATAGTTGCTGCTTCAAATCCGGCACCAATCTCAACACCTTTGATTGCACCAATTGACATTATCGCATGGGCTAATAATCCATCTAGCTTATCAAAGACGGGTTCACCAATGCCGGCTGGAAGGCCTGTTACTTGGCACTCGATGACACCACCGGAAGAATTTCCATCCTTTATCAGTTGTCGCATATATTCTTCTGTTTCTGCAACGATTGATTCATCAGGAAATCTAAACGGGTTTTTATAGATTTCTTCGCTATTAAATTTTGAATAATCTATTGTTATCGGTCCGATACTCTTAGCATATGTTGTAATCGTTACTCCAAGTTCACTAAGTATTTTCTTAGCGATTGCACCTGCAGCAACCCTTCCAATAGTCTCTCTGCCGGAGGAACGTCCTCCGCCACGATAGTCTCTAAATCCATATTTCTCATCATAGGCATAATCTGCGTGACCTGGACGATAAATATCGACAATATCTGTATAATCTTTGGACCGTTGATCCTTATTCTTAATCATAAGAGATATGGGTGTACCTGTTGTTGTATCTTCAAAAACACCGGATTGGATATCAACTTTATCTGCCTCATCTCTTGGAGTGCAATAAGCTGATTGACCAGGTCTTCGTTTATTTAAGTCGAGTTGAATATCTCTATCCACTAAGTGAAGGCCTGCGGGACATCCGTCAACAACAACCCCTACACCTTTTCCATGAGATTCACCCCATGTAGTAATCGAAAACATTTTTCCGAATGTTGAACCTGCCATATTTATTTCCTTTCTATTAAAATCCTATATGTTAAATCCTATATGTAAATTTGCTTTATCGTTTTTAAAGTTCTTCAATTATAATTGATTTAATGTGATAAAGCAAGTTTGCTAGACATACTAAAGAAAAGACTGGTTAAATTTTATGGTTTGTGTATAATTAAACATGAGGTGAATTTATGGAGATTAAGAATATGAAGATATTGTCGATTGACGATAATCCCAATAATTTATTGATGATTGAGATTTATGGAAAAACACTCGGAGTGAAAATTGATAGTTTTGAGAATCCATTACTAGCATTTGAAGTTGCTAAAAGTCTTGAGTATGACTTGATACTAGTTGACTATATGATGCCTGATATGGATGGATTAACATTCATTAAAGAATTTCGAAAATCAGATAATGAAACACCAATTATTATGATAACCGCAGTCGGATCGGATGAAGAGGTTCATTTGAAGGCACTGCAGTTTGGCGCTAATGATTTTCTTAAAAAGCCTATAAACGGTGCTTTATTTAAGTTGAGAGTGAAGAATTTATTAGAACTTAAAAAAGCACAATCATTGCTTAAAGATAGAGCTAGATTATTAAAGGATGAAGTTGAAACAGCCACAGAAGACATACACAAAAGCGAACTTGAAACTCTCGCAATTGCTGGGAAAACAGCAGAGTATAAAGACCCTGAAACGGGTGCTCATATACAAAGAGTATCCAATTACGCACTGATTATTGCTAAAGCTTATGGATTAAATGATAATCTGCAAGATATTCTTTTTAATTCAGCTCCCTTACATGATATTGGGAAGGTAGGCATACCTGATTACATATTATTAAAGCCAGGACCGCTTAATGCTGAAGAGTGGGAAATCATGCGTACGCATCCACTTATTGGTTATGAAATCCTTAAGAAATCGAGAAGTAAGTATTTAAACGCTGGTGCAGTTATTGCATTTACCCACCACGAAAAATACGATGGTACTGGTTATCCCAAAGCTCTCAAAGGACAGGAAATACCTATTTTGGGGCGTATTGTTGCTCTTTGTGATGTGCTTGATGCATTAACCACCAAACGACCATATAAAGATGCTTGGTCATTTGATAGGGCTGTTTTATACATTGAGAGTGAGAGAGGGCGACACTTTGATCCTGATTTAGTTGATTTGTTCAATGAACATATACAACAAATACGGTCTATCTATGACAACACTGAATGGAAGGGGTTATAGAATGAAACAGGTAGAATCATATAAGAGAATAAAAACTATGATGCTTATATATTTGATTGCGTTTATGGCATTAATTGTTTTACAACAAATATTTATCTACTTCATTACAATGGATAGTGGTTTGACGTTTAAGGAGAACTTTACGCGATTACTCGAAGGAAAAATGCTGATAGTTAACATTGCTTTTGTCGTTATTGCTTTTATTTTTCTGTTAGTTGTGACACTTTTTGGATTTAGAATGGTGCGCACCGTTAAGAATACGAATAATCAATTAGTTGAATATGCGGCCAATGCAGAAGCGGCAAATGCTACTAAAACTATGTTCTTAGCGAATATGAGTCATGAAATTCGTACACCCCTGAATGCAATTATCGGTTTTTCGGATATTTTAAGTACATCTGAATTACCAGCGAGTGAAAAAGAGTATGCTAGTATTGTTGCTCGAAGTGCCAAGTCCTTATTAGCAATAATAAATGATATTCTCGACATCAGTAAGATTGAAAGTGATGTATTTGATATAAACGAAGAGTCATTTGAAGTTGAGCCTTTTCTAGAACAACTTATTGAGTTGTATTCTGTAAAATCAGATGAAAAAAAAGTTCAGCTCAGTTATTTTTTTGACAGTTCAATACCACATTATATCATTGGTGACTCATTTCGGTTACAACAAGTTATTTCAAATCTTCTTAGTAATGCGATTAAATTCACACCTCAAAAAGGTCAAGTACAGTTAAAAGCACTACTTCTTGAAAAAACAGATCTTAGTGTTAAGATTAGATTTGCCGTTAAAGATACTGGAATTGGTATTTCAGAAGACGGGAGGAAGAAGATTTTTAATCCCTTTACACAAGCAGATGGAAGTATAACTAGAAAATTTGGCGGAACAGGTCTTGGTTTATCGATTTCAATGAAGATTGTACACGCTATGAATTCTCAAATAAATTTAATTAGTGAAATGCACAAAGGTAGCTTGTTTAGTTTTGATGCGAACTTTAAGATTGATAATTCTAAATGTAAAATAGCTTATCCTCATAGTAAACTTGTTTTTGGTCTGTTTCCAACAAATGTAAATGACAAAGACATGAAAGAGCGATTAGTTGATTGCTTATCCCATTATGGCCAAGTTGTTACCGACGCAACGGATAAATATAATAAAGACATTGATTATTTGTTTGCTATCGAAGTGGATAATGTTTACTTGGAATCTCAAAATGCAAAGATTATGTATCACGATGTTCCGATAGTATATGTCAATAAAGAACTTAATATATCAATTGAAGAAAGTAATACTTTTTTTGAAATTATTCGTGAACCCTTTTATAACACAAAAATTAAAAAATTGATTACTCGATTAATGAATAAACAGTTTGATATCAATGATGAACTAAATGAAAAGATTTTCTTTGATGGAACGGTTCTTGTTGCAGAGGATAATTCAACAAATCAGATTCTAATGAGAGTTTTATTAGAGCAATTGGGAATTACTATTATATTTGCAGATAACGGACTCGAAGCGATACAGAAGTATAGAGAAAATGATATTGATATGATATTGATGGATATTCATATGCCAATTCTTGATGGTGTTAATGCTATGAAAGATATTCGGAAAATTGAAGCAAATTCAGTTGATATGAACCATATTGATAAAGTTCATGTGCCAATTATTGCACTAACAGCTGATGCTATAAAAGGCGATTGTGAAAAGTATCTTGATCTAGGTATGGATGATTATCTATCAAAGCCTATAAGTTACAACCGACTCGTGGCATTGTTTTTTAAATACTTAAAACGTTCAGCATTTGAAAGAAAAGGGAATGTGGTAGGAGAGTTGAAAGAGTTTGAGATGAATGAACATGGCGTTATGGTGGATGAAGAACTTGAAAAACAGTTGATTGTCATCGAATTGGAGAAAAAGGTCTTGTTGGACAAGGAGAATAAGGAACAGGAACAACGAGAAAAAGCTGATTTGGATTTCAAAAAAAGGGGAACTCTATCCTTTAAGGAAAGGGTCAAGTTAAATATCAAAAAGAATGAAGAAAAAGTAATTAAGAAGAAGAAATTTGTTTCTTTTGAAGATGATGATCAAGACAGCAATCTGATTCATTCAGATATACTTAGACTTAATCCGGTTAGCTACAACAAGGAATTAGCCTGTCAAAGGATAGGAATTGATGAAATCACATTAGAAATGTTGTTAGATAATTTCCGTATGACTTATCAAAAGGATATTGAAAAATTACAAATGGCTAGTCTGTCAGAAAATGTTGAAAGCATAAGGAGTACAGCTCATTATATAAAAGGGAGTGCTTCTAATCTTCGTATGAAACCTTTAATCGAAATACTGATAAAAATAGAAGAGGAAGCTAAAGATGGAAAAGTATCCAACGTTGACTTCATTAGTATCACAGATTATATAGAAGGTATTCTAATATAGGAATATGGTTGATTAGGGTGTCAAAAGGTAGTTGAAACCCTAATTATGGTTGATAATTTTCTGAAAACATGTATAATGTAGAGGCTAAGTTAATAACTTAGGAATAAAGGTAGATTAGGTGAAAATATGTATGAATTACTAAAAACAGATGGTGCTGCAAAACGAGGTCGTTTTCACACTATTCATGGTACTATTGAAACTCCAGTTTTTATGAATGTAGGAACAGCAGGTGCAATTAAAGGTGCCGTATCAACAATTGACTTAAACAAGATAAAATGTCAAGTCCAATTATCTAACACGTATCATTTACATGTACGACCTGGTGACGACGTCATTGCTAAACTGGGTGGATTGCATAAATTTATGGTATGGGATAAACCAATTCTAACGGATTCAGGTGGATTTCAAGTATTTAGTCTTGCAAAATTACGTAAAATCAAAGAAGAAGGTGTTTACTTCGCTTCTCATTTAGATGGACATAAAATTTTTATGGGTCCTGAAGAAAGTATGCAGATTCAATCAAACCTGGGATCCACGGTAGCAATGGCGTTTGATGAATGTCCACCACATCCTGCAACAAGGGAATATATGCAAGATTCAGTTGATAGGACAACAAGATGGTTGGAACGATGTGATGTTGAGATGAAACGACTGAATACACTGGATCATACGATTAATAAATCTCAAATGCTATTTGGAATTAATCAAGGTGGTACATTTGAAGATATTCGAATAGAACATGCGAAGCGTATATCAGATATGGATTTAGATGGATATTCACTAGGCGGATTAGCTGTCGGCGAATCACACGACGAAATGTATAGAATGCTTGAGACAACAATACCGTATTTACCTCAGAATAAACCGACTTATCTTATGGGCGTCGGAACACCTGAGAATATACTTGAAGCAGTTGAACGTGGTGTTGACTTTTTTGATTGTGTATACCCTACGAGAAATGGTCGTCATGGGCATGTATATAACAATAAGGGTAAACTGAATTTGTTCAACAAGAAATTTGAACTTGATGATCGACCCATTCAAGAAGATTGTGGATGTGAGGCCTGTAAAAATTATTCAAGGGCCTATCTTAGACATCTATTCAAGGCGAAAGAAATGTTAGCTCTACGTTTAGCTGTTATGCATAATTTGTATTTTTATAACACTATGATGGAAGAAATAAGAGAAGCCATTGAAAACGGGCGATTTGTGGAGTATAAGAAGCAAAAAATTGCTGGATTTCACGAAGAGGCTTGACAGTCACTGAAGAAGTGTGTACTCTAGTATGAGAATGTTTATTTAGGAGGACTATAATGAATCATTTATTTTTATTGACTACGGAGCCAGCTGGCGGTAGTTTCACAAGTATTTTACTTTTATATGCAGCTATTTTTGCTATTTTCTGGTTTTTCTTAATCAGACCACAACGTAAGAAGCAAAAAGCAGTTACAGCAATGCAAAATTCAATTGAAAATGGGGACTCAGTTCTTACTTCAGGTGGATTGTTCGGTAAAGTTGTTGATCATGTCAACGATGTGTATACAATTGAATTGGGACTTAACAAAACAGTTCGTGTATATATACACAAATCTGCGATTACATCAAAAGCAGAACCTGATGTAACAGTTGTTAAAGAAGAAGAAGAAGAATAATAATAAAAATGAGCCTCATTGAGGCTCATTTTTTATTGGAATTCAAATAATCTTGAAGGTGAACTAATAATTCGTCTGGCACGTTAAGATTTCCATGACCAACAGCCAGGTCGTTCCCGATTTTGTTGGCTCCGTGAAAATCGGAACCACCAACTTCTAATAGCTTGAAACGGCTAGCTATGTGCTTCATCGCTTTCGTTTGCTGTTTGGTATATAATGAATAATAACTTTCTATGCCGGCTAAACCATAACCTTTCAATTCATCAATGAGTCCATAAAGCCCGTTGCTATCTAAACCATAAAGCGTTGGATGAGCAATGATGGGGATGCCACCTGAATTTTTGATGAGTTCAATTCCAAACTTAGCATGAACATCTTCTCTCGGAACATAAGCAGGTTTGCCATTGCCGATTAGTTTGGCAAACACTTCATTCGTATCATTGAAGTAACCTTTCATAACTAAGACTTTAGCAAAATGAGATCTGGTTACAACGCTATCTTTTGAATAATCTGTTACATCTTTTAAGCTAAGATCATAACCTGCACGTTGAATAAGAGATAACATTTTTGTGTTTCTTCTTGTGCGATCATCAATGACAGAAGATAATCTGTTAATAAAAGTAGGGTCATCCGGATTAATGAAAAGTCCTATTATATGTATGTCGAAGTTGTATTTAGGTATATTGGTTGAAAGTTCAATTCCATTGATCAGTTGTAATTGATCAGGAGTGATATTGTTTGCTTTCATATAGTTTATTGCAGGTTTTAAACCGTCAATAGTATCATGATCAGTAATTGAAATTGCAGTTAAGTTCTTTTGAATTGCATATTTGATGAGCTCTTCAGGTGAATAAGTTCCATCTGAAGCTATCGTATGTGTGTGTAAATCTATCATCTTGCCTCCATTAGTGTATGTGATGTAAAGATAATAACATAGTATAAATAAATTAGCCATAAGGGGTGATGAAATGATCGAACTTTCAGTTCAAAATCTAGAAAAAATGTTTGGAGAAACTAAAATTTTTGAAAACATCGGATTTGAACTTAAAACTGGAGAACGTGTCGGTTTAATAGGCGCCAATGGTACTGGTAAATCGACTATAATGAAGATATTAATGAATAGGGAATCATCATCAAAAGGAGAAGTATTCAAACGTAAAGATGCAACACTTGGCTATCTTAATCAAATTCCGGAGTATGAAGATGATGTCATTGTTTCAGATGTTATAAAACTTGCGTTTAAACCATTGCTGGATATTAAGAAAGCGATGGTTAAACTAGAAGAACGCATGACTCATGTAGCAGAGGACGAGTTGACTAAACTAATGAAAACACATGGAGAAATAAGCCATCAGTTTGAACAAAGAGGTGGCTACATGATGGATATCGAGCTTGCTAAGATAACGATGGGTTTAGATATCAGTGCCAAAATGTTAGCTAGATGTTTTAATCAATTATCAGGTGGAGAGCAAACGAGAGTTGTTCTTGCAAAGATTTTATTGGAACGTCCTGATGTGTTATTATTGGATGAGCCATCGAATCATTTGGATATTGCTTCAATTGAATGGCTAGAAGGCTATCTGAAATCCTATGCGGGCGCTATCTTGATGATTTCCCATGATCGCTATTTCTTGGACCAAGTCGTTGATAGAATTATTGAGTTGACATATGATGAAGCTATTATGTATCACGGGAATTACACTTACTTCACCGTGGAAAAAGAACGACGATTCTTAATTGCTTTGAAGTACTATGAACAACATCAGAAAAAAATAAAACGTATTGAAGATCAGATTAAAAGGTATAGAATCTGGGGTGAAATGCGTGATAGTGATAAAATGTATGTAAGAGCTAAAGAACTTGAAAAACGACTGGAAAAGATGGAACAACTCAAAAAACCTGTATATGAGAACCGTAGAGTGAATCTGAATATGGTTAGTGGTGAGAGAACGGGTAAAAAGGTTTTTACGATTGAAAATCTGTCAAAATCCTTTGACGGTAAGACAATTATTGAAGACGTTAACTTCGAACTGTGGTATAAAGATGCTATGTGTATCTTAGGTGGCAATGGGACGGGAAAAACGACTTTATTCAGAATGATTACAGGGGAATTACCTAAAGACACCGGTGAAATCAAAGGTGGTAGCCGTGTGAAAATGGGATATTTACCTCAGAATATTGTATTTGAAAATGAATCAATGACTTTAATTGAGTACTTTGTCAATGAACACCCTGTCACAAATAGCGAAGCGCGTAGAGAGTTAGCAAAAGCATTATTTGTTAAAGATGATGTATTTAAACAGGTAAAAGTGTTATCAGGTGGTGAAAAAAGTCGTTTGAAACTGTGCAGCTTAATGTACGGGCAAGTAAACGTTCTTCTCTTAGATGAACCAACGAACCATCTTGATATTGAATCGAGGGAAGTGTTGGAAGAGAATCTGCTAGAGTATGACGGTACACTATTGTTTATTTCTCATGATAGATACTTTGTTGACAAATTAGCTTCTAGGATAGGTGAAATTCAAAGCGGGAAGATTAAACTTTACAATGGGACATATCAATATTACAAAGAAGAGAAGGCTAAAGAACAGTTGATTCAGAGTAGTGAACCTCTTGAAGTTTCTACCTTACCCGTTCTTGCTAAACAAAGCGCAGAGATTGATAAAGACCAGGACCAAGCAGAGAATGGAAAAGTGTTAAGTAAAAATGCTGCTGAAAAGCTCATTAAGATTGAAGCTTCAATCGAAGAATTGGAAGAGGAAATCAAGATTCTAGAAGAGAATTTAATTAATGTAGGGAGCAATCATTTGCTGCTAGAGCAAGCTATGGAAAAAATAGAAGATAAGAAAAAAATATTAGATGCTCTTTTAGAAAAATGGGAGCAAATAACAATTTGAAAATAAAAATAAATGTGTTATAATAGATAAGGTTAAACATAAAGGAGGCTGTGAATATGAAACATATTAAAACTTTAAATAATACGGTTCTTCAAGATACTGTTAAACATGGTGGTTGTGGCGAATGTCAAACATCATGCCAATCAGCTTGTAAAACGTCATGTACAGTAGGCAACCAAAGTTGCGAGAATGAGAATAAGTAATTTTAAGCAGTGACAATTGTCGCTGCTTATTACTTGTATATAGGGAAGGGTATATTCCTATGAATGAGTAACAGAAAGGAAGTTTTATTTGATACATCAATATAAAATGGATGACATGAATATTGTCATCGATGTGAATAGTGGATCCGTTCATCTTTTTGATGATTGTTCTTATGACTATATTGCCTTGTTTAAAGAAGGTGAATCACATGCAGATATCGTGAAATTGCTTCAGGATTCATACGAAGGTGTTAATCTAAATGAAGTACAAAATGAAATTACTGAATTGATTGAAAAAGGCGTTTTATTCACTGAAGATGATTATAGAGAAGTGATGAGCGGTTTTGCTGATAGGGAAACAGTGGTTAAGGCATTGTGCCTTCATATTGCGCATGATTGTAATATGGCATGTAAATATTGTTTCGCAGAAGAAGGGGAATATCATGGGGACCGATCTATGATGAGCCTTGAAGTCGGTAAAAAGGCGATTGATTTTCTAGCTGCAAATTCTAAAAACCGTAAAAACTTGGAGATTGACTTCTTTGGCGGGGAACCCCTTATGAATTTTCAAGTGGTGAAAGATATTGTTGAATATGCCAAATCTTTGGAAGTGGAATTTAACAAAAACTTTAGATTTACAATAACGACAAATGGAATTTTGCTTGATGAAGATAAAATGGATTTTATTAATGAGAATATGTATAATGTAGTCCTTAGTTGTGACGGTCGTAAAGAGAAACATGACTTTATGCGTCCTGTAACAAATAACAAAGGAAGTTATGATGTTGTTATGCCGAAATTCAAGAAAATGATTGAGAAACGTGGAGACAAAAGCTATTATATTCGTGGTACTTTTACTCACCATAATCTTGATTTTTCGAAAGACGTTCTACATATGGCGGATGAAGGATTTGACTTAATATCTGTTGAACCTGTCGTTGCTCCGCTTGACGCTGATTATGCAATTCAGCCTGAAGATATTAAAGGTCTGCTTAAAGAGTATGAAACATTGGCATTTGACATGCTAGAACGTAAGAAACAAGGTAAAGACTTCACATTTTTTCATTTTATGATAGATTTAAGTGGTGGTCCTTGTGTGGCGAAACGACTAATAGGTTGTGGAGCGGGATTTGAATATCTTGCAGTAACACCTTATGGCGATTTGTATCCTTGTCATCAATTCGTTGGTATGGAAGAGTTCAAAATGGGTACAGTTGAAACAGGCGTTACAAATTTTGACTTGCAAAGCGAGTTCAAAGGATGTAATGTCTTTGCAAAGAACGAGTGTAATGAGTGTTGGGCTAAATACTACTGTAGCGGTGGATGTCAAGCAAATGCTTATAACTATAATGGATCAATTCAATCTGTATATGAAATGGGTTGTGATCTTGAGAAAAAACGTGTTGAATGTGCTATTTTCTTGAAGGCAAAAGAACTAGCAGAATAAATTAGAAATCAAAGGAGGAAACATCATGAAGGGGAAAAGCCTTGTCGCTCTATTACTTTCACTTATTATTATAGCTGGCTCATTATTTGTTGCAGTTGCAGGAATTGGAGCTAACAAAATAGGGAGTGCAGAAGATATTAATCTAGGCCTTGATTTAGCAGGTGGCGTTAGTATCACATATACAACAGCTAAGGAAGATCCAACAGACCAAGAAATTAATGACACAATATACAAATTGAATCAAAGAATTACAGCCGAAGGATATACAGAGGGTGAAGTATATAAAGAAGGAACAACTAGAATCAACGTTGATATTCCTAACGTAAGTGATCCTAACAAAGTGTTAGAGCAATTAGGGGAACTGGGTGATCTTAAATTTGTAGATTCTGAAGGCGTTATTGCTATAACGGGGAGTGACGTTAAAGATGCAACGGCAGCAAAAGACTCTGATGGTCTTGGATATGTCGTAATATTGGACCTAAATGCAAGCGGTAAAGGTAAATTTGCTACGGCTACAGCTGCCAATGTTGGGATGCCAATATATATAGTTTATAATGGTGAAGTGATAATGTCACCAACGGTTCAATCAGAAATTACAGGTGGCGTAGCTACTATTAGCGGTATGAATACGGTTGAAGAAGCTAATGATCTTGCATCTTATATTCGTATTGGTGCACTTCCTCTTGAACTTGTTGAGCTACGTTCAAATGTTGTTGGCGCTAAAATGGGTCAAGATGCTATCGCTTCTGCTATAAAGGCAGCATTGATTGGAATCTCGCTTGTTTTTATATTTATGATAGGATTTTATAGACTTCCTGGAATAGCAGCCACAATTGGATTGACATTATACGCAGCGCTCATGATTATGTTGCTTAATCTATTGAACATTACATTAACGCTTCCGGGTATTGCCGGTATGATTTTATCGGTAGGTATGGCGGTGGATGCGAATGTTATTATCTTCTCTAGAATTAAAGAAGAAATTGCTGTGGGAAAAACGCTTCGAGCATCTGTCAAAGCCGGCTTCAATAAAGCTATGTCAGCAATAATAGATGGTAATGTTACAACATTAATCGCTGCATTGGTTTTATATGTAATGGGAACCGGTACTATTCGAGGGTTTGCTCAAACCTTAGCACTTGGTATTGTTATTTCAATGTTTACAGCGCTTGTCGTTACGAGATTTGTTCTTACCTCATTTGTTAACATGGGTATCAGTAATAAATCCATGTATGGTATTGCACATGAGTCAAGAGTTTTTGACATCATTGAGAGGAAACGTTTTTGGTTTGGTGTTTCAATAGCTTTGATTGCAATAGGTCTAGCGTTCTTGCCGATACATAATGAAACGAAGGATGATATGTTGAATTATGATATTGAATTTGTTGGAGGGACATCAACATTAGTAACGACAGGCGAAGTTATGTTTGATACTCCTGAGAGCATGCAAGCACGACTTAAAGATCTTGTTGTTAAGGCAACGGGCGATGTAACACCACAAATGAATATTGTCAAAGGTGTTGATGGTCAAGGGCAATTTGTTATCAAAACAAAGGCAATTGATACTCAAACGGGAGTTGTACTCCGAGAAGCACTTACCTCGGAATTGAATATTCCAAATGAAAATATTGAAAGCAAAAGTATTAGTGCGACAATAAGTACTGAAATGAGACGTGATGCTATTATCGCAGTTGTTATTGCATCGATTGGAATCCTTATATATGTTACGTTTAGATTCCATGACTTCAGATTTGGTCTTGCTGCAGTTATTGCGCTTATTCATGACGTGTTTATTGTGTTTGCAGTTTATTCTGTTTTGTATATTCCTGTGAATAACTCATTCATTGCAGCGATGCTTACCATTGTCGGTTACTCTATCAATGATACAATTATATTATTTGACAGAGTAAGAGAAAACCAAAAATCAATGCGCCGTGGCGATTTCAAAGGAGTAATAAACAAAAGTGTCGGTCAAACATTTTCACGATCGATTAACACTTCATTTACAACTTTTATAATGGTATTTGTACTCTATTTATTAGGTGTTCAAGCTATTAAAGAGTTTGCTCTTCCATTAATGATTGGTATTATCAGTGGTACATATTCTTCAATCTTCATAGCAAGTCCATTATGGTACATGTTCAAAAAGAAAGAAGAAGCAAAGATGCTAAAGGCCCATCCGCAAGGATAATAGCTGTACCAGGTTAATTGAAAGATACAAATAAAAAGTTAAGATAGCGTTAAATATATAAGGCCTATGTACTCATAGGCCTTATATATTTATTTACAGGGAAACTCATGCTGTTTTAATAAGAGGTATTCATGTTTCGATTTCATGAAAATCAGAAGGGAGGTATTTATGAAGTGGTTAATGAAGAATAAAAAAGGCGATTTAAAAGGAATAATGTCGTCTCAAGGTATTAATGAAGTTATCGGAAGATTGCTTATAAATAGAGGTTATGAAACAGTTCCAAAGGTTGAAGAGTTCTTTCGAGATTCCTATAATGATCTGCACTCATTTAAACTCTTAAAGGGGTCTTTGGAAGGTGCGGAGATAATAAAGCAAAATATAGAAGAAAACGCAAAGATACGTATTATTGGAGATTATGACGTTGATGGAATAATTTCAACTTACGTATTATATCAAGGATTAAAAAAATGTGGCGCTGATGTGGATTTTGATATTCCTCACAGAATTGAAGATGGTTATGGTATTAGCATAGCACTTATTGAAAAAGCATTTGAAGAAGGAATAAATACAATCGTGACGTGTGATAATGGTATTGCTGCACTAGAAGAAATCAGTCATGCTAAAGAATTGGGCTTAACAGTTATTGTTAGCGACCATCACGACATTCCTTATGTTAATGATGGTGACGAGAAAGAATATTTGCAATCAGAAGCAGATGTCATAATCAATCCTAAGCAAAGCCAATGCAACTATCCATTTGACAAAATCTGTGGAGCAGGAGTAGCTTTTAAGTTTCTTCAAGCAGTTTATGACATTTGTGGCATTGATATAGTTGAATCATATATGTTCATAGAATATATTGCTATAGCAACTGTTTGTGATGTTGTTGACTTGGTTGATGAGAACAGGACGATTGTTAAGATTGGACTTGAAAAGCTTTCTGAAACTACGAATATTGGCTTAAAGGCATTGATTAATAAGAGCGGTATAAACAATGCGAAGCTAAGCTCATATCATTTGGGATTTGTAATAGGTCCCTGTCTTAATGCGTCAGGTAGGTTAGACACTGCAATAAGAGGTCTTAAATTACTTCTTGAAACCAATGAAGATCAAGCTGAAATTATGGCAGAAGAACTTGTAGAAATGAATAACAGCAGAAAAGACATGACAAAAGACGGTGTTGTTAAAGCTATTGAAAAAATTGAAAATTCATCCATTAAAAACGATCGGGTTTTGGTAGTTCTTATTGAGGAGACACATGAATCGTTAGCGGGGATTATTGCAGGTAGAATTAGAGAGAAGTACTATAAACCTACCATTATTCTAACAGAAGCTAAAGAAGGATTAAAAGGTTCGGGACGTTCTGTAGAAGCATATGATATGTTTGTTGAACTAACTAAATGTAAAGATCTATTAGGTAGATTTGGAGGGCATCCGATGGCTGCAGGGATGTCATTAGAGCTAGATAAACTTGATCAATTCAGAAAACAGATAAATAGTGTTTGCACATTATCAGAAGAAGAGCTAGAGCCAAAACTCTCTTTAGATGCACTGTTGCCAATTCATAAGATATCAGAAGAACTTATTCATGAGATTTCTTTGTTGGAACCCTATGGAAAAGCAAATCCAAAACCTGTTTTCGGTGAAAAGAATGTATTAATCACTGAAGCTAAAATCATTGGGAAGAATAAAAATGTATTAAAACTTAGACTCAAAGACAAAAGCGGCATGCTGATAGATGGCATATTCTTTGGTGATATTGATAAATTTCGAGAGGCTATAACGAATCGATATGGTATATCAGCAAGTGAAAATGTGTTTGAAAGAGTTAGTGATGATTATTATGTAGATATAGCATTCTATCCTGATATAAACAGTTACAACGGAAGAAATTCTCTGCAAGCAATAATCAGTGCATTTAAATAATTCTGCAAATACTAGTTTGAAATCAGATTTGTTTGATGAAGGCATTGTCTATTCTATATAAAGATATGAGGCAATGTGAAGTAAATATTAAAAAAGTTGAATTACGTAAAGCAACGTTGTATAATGAAATGTGTTCTAAAAATGAATATGAAGGAGATTATTTATGGATTTAAAGAATTTAATACGCGATGTACACGATTTTCCAAAGGAAGGTATTGTGTTTAAAGATATTACAACTGTTTTGCAAGATCCGGAGGGACTCAGAGAGTCTGTTGACCAAATGCAAGCGGCTCTTGATGGTGTAGAATTTGATTATGTTGTTGGTCCTGAATCAAGAGGCTTTATTTATGGAGTTCCAATTGCATATAATATGAGAAAAGGATTCATTCCAGTACGTAAAGCTGGAAAGTTACCTTTTACAACAAAGGCTAAAACTTATGATCTTGAGTATGGAACGGCAACAATTGAAATGCATATTGACTCAATCAAACCTGGAGACAAGGTTGTCATTGTTGACGATTTACTAGCTACAGGCGGTACATCAGAAGCAATGGTGCACTTAATCGAAGAATTAGGTGGAATAGTAGTGAAAATGGTATTCTTGATTGAACTTTCGTTTTTACCGGGTGCATCTAGACTTAAAGATTATGATGTGGAAGCAATTATCAAATATGATTAGTAAGGGTTATTTAAGCCTTAAATTGTCGAAAAATTCATAAAATCATAAAGATGTACAGTTATTATTCTGAATAGCAGTTTTTTTGTGTTATTATTGATAGCATAAAAAGATTGCTTTTTTTGACGAATGTTCATATAATAAGAGATAATACTTAAATTTGCGCACATAAACAGTGTTTTTGTGTCGATAATATTAGGGACATGAGAAAAGACGTAGGAAGTGGTGATGATATGCCAGAAAAAGGTTATGAAGATTTAATCAATAAAATTAAAAAGTATCATCCTGCTGAGAATTTTGACTTAGTTGAAAAAGCATTTAACTTAGCTAAAGTAGCCCATGGGAATCAAGTTCGTAAATCTGGAGAACCGTATCTGATTCATCCGATTGCTGTAGCAAATATTTTAGCTGAACTTGAGTTGGATAAAGAGTCAATTATCGCAGGAATATTACATGATGTTGTTGAGGATACAGACTATACTGTTGAAGATATTACAGAAATGTTCAACGAAGAGATAGCCCTTTTAGTTGACGGTGTTACTAAGTTGAGTCAAATTACTTACACCGCCGATAAGGAAGAGATTCAAGCTGAGAATTATCGCAAGATGTTTTTAGCTATGGCTAAAGACATTCGAGTGATTATTGTTAAATTAGCAGATAGACTTCATAATCTTAGAACTCTTGTTTACATGCCGGAAGATAAACAAAAGGCAAAAGCGAAAGAGACTTTGGATATATATGCACCACTTGCTCATCGTCTTGGTATTTCAAAGTTAAAAGTTGAGATGGAAGATTTAGCTCTTAGGTATCTTGATAAAGAGGCTTATTATGATATCGTTGAGAAGATTAACCGTAAACGAGATGATCGAGAGAAATATATTAATGCAGTTGTTGAAAATGTACAGGTACATTTAGAAGAAGTTGGCATAAATGCTGAAGTAATAGGTCGACCAAAGCATTTTTTCAGTATATACAAGAAAATGGTGAATCAGACAAAAACCATTGATCAGATATATGATTTGTTTGCAGTAAGAGCAATCGTTGGCTCAGTTAAAGACTGTTATGGTGTGTTAGGCATCATTCATGAGCTATATACCCCTGTTCCGGGTCGTTTTAAGGACTATATTGCCATGCCTAAACAGAATATGTACCAATCCCTGCATACTACCTTGATTGGCCCTGAGGGAGAACCGTTTGAAATGCAGATCAGAACCCATGATATGAATAGAACGGCTGAATATGGTATTGCAGCTCATTGGAAATATAAAGAAGGCAAAACCGCTCAATCAAAAGAAAAAAGTGAAGAACAAAAAATAGATTGGCTTAAACAGATTCTTGAATGGCAAAGAGATATGGAAGATAATAGAGAGTTTATGGATGCCCTTAAAACTGACCTCGACGTATATAGTGGTCAGGTATATGCATTTACTCCATCAGGTGATGTCATTAACTTGCCTCAAGGTTCTACACCTATAGATTTTGCGTATCTAATCCATAGTGCTGTAGGAAATCGAATGGTTGGTGCAAGGGTTAACGGAAAGATCGTTACATTTGACTATAAAGTAAACAATGGTGATAGAATTGAAATTATTACCTCTCAGAATTCAAACGGTCCAAGTCGTGACTGGTTGAAGCTTGTTAAAAGTTCTCAAGCAAAAAGCAAGATTAACCAATGGTTCCGTAAACAGTTTAAAGAAGAGAATATTATAAAAGGTAAAGATCTTATCGAAAAATATGCAAAAGGAAAAGGTATTGCTCTATCAGAGTTGCTAACAAAAACATCGAAAGAACTTATCTTCAGGAAATACGGTTTTAAAGATTGGGAATCGGTTTGTGCAGCTGTTGGTCATGGTGGACTTAAAGAAGGCCAAATCGTAAACCGTCTTATAGATGAATACAAGAAAAATCATAAAGAAGAAATAAAACCAGAAGATATCATTAAGGAAATCAATGAGAAGGGTACAAAACGTCAAACTAAAAAATCAAACAGCGGTATTATCGTAAAAGGAGTAGAAGATTTGGCTGTTCGCTTTTCAAGATGCTGCACGCCTGTTCCGGGCGATGAGATTATTGGTTTTATTACACGAGGGAGAGGTGTATCCATACATCGAACTGATTGTGTTAATATGATACATCTAACAGATGAAGAAAGAGCAAGATTGATTGAAGCCGAGTGGCAATTAATCGAAAAAGTTCCTTCCAATATGTTATATAAAGCAGAACTTCAAATAGACGCGGATGATCGAAAAGGCATGTTAGTTGATGTTTCAAGGATATTAACGGATGAAGGAATCCCTATTCGTAATATGAACGCAAGGACTACCAATAATCATATGTCAATCTTCAATATTACCATTGAAATAAGGCATCAGGAGCAACTGGCCGTCCTTATCAGCAAGTTAAGTAATATTAAAGGTGTATATGATGTAATGAGAACGAATAGCTAGAATGAATCCAAATAGGAAACTTATGTGGTATATATAATTGATTGGAATAGATAGTAGTTGGAGAAATCATGAGAATAGTTGTTCAAAGAGTTAATGAAGCGTCAGTAAGTGTTGACGATCAAGTCATTGGAGAAATCAGAAAAGGGATAATGGTATTCGTTGGATTTGAAGAATCGGACAATAAAACGGATTATGACTATATGATAAAGAAAATTCTTGGTCTGAGAATTTTTGAAGACAAAGAAGGTAAAATGAATTTGTCAGTATTGGATATATTTGGTGGCATATTAATAGTACCTAATTTCACATTATATGGTGATGTTCGAAAAGGATTTAGACCTTCTTTTTCATCATCTTGTCCCGTAGAATTGGCAAAAAAGTATTATGACGAGTTTATTGAAAAAATCACAAAAAGCTTTCCTTTAGTTGAAACTGGAATTTTTCAAGCCGACATGAAAGTGAATCTACTTAATGACGGACCGGTCACCATATTATTGGATAGCAAACGTTTATTTTAGGAGTGTATATGGATATTAAAAAACTTATGTTAGGTGAATTGCAAGCTAATTGTTATATGTTGATCAATCATAAAAACGAGTGTGTTCTAGTTGATCCAGGGGGTGAAAGTGAAAAGATTGTTGAAATCATAAAGCTGCAAAAGCTTAAACCTATCGGAATTTTTGTGACTCATGGTCATTTTGATCACATTGGAGCGGTTAGTGATATCGCGATGAAATACGAGATACCTGTTTACGCTCATAAGTTCGAAGGTAAAATGATGAAGGATCCTAATAAAAACTTATCAAGTTTATTTAGTGACAATCATGTATCTTGTATAGCAACGGAATATGTATTAGATAATGATCGTATTGAAATTGGAGAAGATTTAGTGTTTACGGTAATTGAAGTACCTGGTCATAGCGATCATAGTCTTTGCTTTTATCACAAGGATGGTTACATATTTACCGGAGATACACTGTTTAATGGTTCTATAGGAAGAACCGATTTATATTCAGGTGAGTCTTCTGATCTGACAGCAAACATTGAACAAAGGTTATTCACACTGGAAGATAAAACTATTGTTTATCCAGGGCACGGGCCGATAACATCTATTGGCGTCGAACGAATAAATAATCCTTTTTTTGGAGGTTATTAAGAAAGGGTGGATATGAAAGATAGAAAATCTTTGTTTATAACAACAACCCAATATAAAAACTTATTACCTGAGTGCCTTGTCATGGCTAAATCCTTTTTTTCGGAGTATGACTGGGAAAGCACTTTAGATGCGATAAAAGCAGATGTGATGATCAACGTAGTTGAGAATCACTTTTTTGTTAGGGTTTTTGAAAACCAGGAAGTTGATTATTCCACAAACCTAATTGGATTTGAAGGATTGGTTTTAAATGGAGCTATCAGGAAAGCTTTATACCTTGAATGTTCTAAAGTTGCTGATAAGAAGTTACCATGGGGGTTGCTTCAAGGTATTAGACCAACAAAGTTGGTTTTTAAGATCAAAGAACAATTGGAAGGTGAAAATCATAGTGCCGATAAAGAGCAACATAAAACAATTGTTGATTATCAAGATGAGATTAAAGGTATTTTAATGAGTCGATATATGGTAAGCGAGACAATGTCAAGACTTGCAATTAAAGTTGCCATTCATGAAGAACCCTATATACCTGCATCGATACAAGAAGCGGTTAATAGCTTTTCAATGTATATTGGTATACCTTTTTGCCCGACAAGATGTCATTATTGTAGTTTTCCTTCTACAAGTCTAGATTTATGGAATGGTCATATAGAGGACTACTTAGATGCTTTGTTTCATGAGTTGTCAACAGTTGTTCCATTGATTTTGTCTAAGAAAAGTATTAGTACGATTTATATTGGCGGGGGAACACCCACTTCATTAACCGCAAGTGAGTTAGAAAAATTGCTGAGTTTATTGCATGATATCATACCTATGCATCAGGTGAAAGAGCTAACAGTAGAAGCAGGCAGACCCGACACGATTACAAGAGAAAAATTAGAAATTCTTAAAAAATATGGAGTTGATAGAATCTCAATAAATCCTCAGTCTTTGCGACAAGGTACCCTTGATATAATCGGTAGAAGACACAGTATTGAAGAATTCTACAAAGCCTATCAGTTAGCTGGAGAAGTTGGCTTTAAACGTATTAATATGGATTTGATATTAGGCCTTCCGGATGAAAATCTAGCTATCATCAAAGAAACATTATCTATAGTGAAAGAGTTGAACCCATCCGAGATTACAGTGCATACCTTAGCGATTAAGAGGTCTTCAAAGATACACGAAGAAATGGAAAAATATCATTTGCCATCGGATGAAGAGACGAATGACATGCTAAAAGCAACAAGAGAAGCACTGACAATTGATGGTAACTATGAACCCTATTATCTGTATAGGCAAAAGAATATGGTAGGGTCTCATGAAAACGTAGGTTATTACCGAGACGATGAACCCTGTATTTACAATATTGAAATAATGGAAGAAGTAAGACCGATTGTAGCATTTGGTGCAGGCGGGGTTTCTAAAATCTTGCATTTAGACCATAGATTGACAAGAACTGAAAATGTTAAAAATGTGACGGCTTATATAGAACGAACAGATGAAATGATTCAAAGAAAAATCAAAGAATTTGAATTGTAGGTGCTATCGGTTTATAGTACTGATCTGATGAAAAACAGAACATATAACATCACATATAACAGCAAATAAAATCATACAAATAAATTTTTAAAAAAATACTGTGGCACTATTGACCAACATGGTCAGTGGTGCTATAATTATAATATACCAAGGTGGTCAGTGACCACGCTGGTCGAATAGTAAAATTATATTGCTGTACATGTAAGGGGGTTTAATGTTGGAGGATATTCTAGATAAAATGGATCCGGCTAAAAGGATTGCATTAGTTAATAGTGCATTAAAGGAATTTGGCAATAATTCTTATGCAAAAGCATCGACGAATACGATAGTAAAAGAAGCCGGTGTATCAAAAGGATTGTTGTATCATTATTTCAAAAATAAAGAGAGTCTATATAATTACTTGATAGAATTTCTTTACAAAAAAACAGCAACAGACATGCTAAGTTCTATTAATTTAGAAGAGACTGACATATTTGAGAGAATTAGTACAACGTTGGATTACAAGATAGAGCTGATCAATCGTTACCCAGCAATAGTTGACTTCACAAAGAGTTTTTATAGAGACAAATCATTTGAAGAATTAAAAGCTCTTATAGACTCCTATGTACCAGGTTATTATGAACAATTCTATCATACGAACATTGATTATTCTCTTTTTAAGGACGATGTTGATATTTCGAAGGCTCTAAATATTTTCCAATGGACTGTTGAAAAATTTTCAGAGTCATACACGATGTTATATCTTTCGGATGCTGATTTTAGTTTGGAAAAACTGAGAGATGAGTTTAAACCTTATTTGGATATGATGAAAAAAGCTTTTTACAAAGAGACGACGGATAGATAACTTGAATGCCGATGTAACGAAGTGATAGATAACATATTAACTCTCATCATGAGAGTAAACTTTATAAGGAGGCAATTATGATAAAAGTTAATGGATTATGCCATTCCTATAATAAGGATGGCAAGTATGCAGTGAAAGATGTAAGCTTCGAAGTTGCAGAAGGAGAAGTGTTTGGTTTTCTTGGTCCATCAGGTGCGGGGAAATCCACAACACAGAATATTCTAACCGGATTGTTACAACTTCAAGAAGGTCAAGTAACAGTTGCAGGATATGATGCTAAACATATCAAAAATGAAATGTTCAATCAGATTGGCATGTCTTTCGAACAATCAAATGTGTATAGCAAAATGACAGCTAAAGAAAACCTTGAGTTTTACAGAAAACTATTTGACGTTGAAACAAGAGACCCGCAAGAACTACTTGATCTGGTTGGTCTGGGAGATAAAGGTAACATTCTTACAGGTGAGTTTTCAAAAGGAATGAAACATCGTTTGACATTTGCGAGATCAATGATTAACAATCCTAAATTATGGTTCCTAGATGAGCCGACAACCGGACTTGATCCATCTATTGCAGCAGACATTAAGGATATTATCCGTTTAGAAAACAATAAAGGTGTGACAGTTTTTCTGACGACACATAATATGTATATTGCGGATGAATTATGTGATCGAGTTGCATTTATTGTTGATGGGGATATTAAACTTATTGATTCCCCTAAGAATCTAAAACTTCAATACGGTGATAAATTAGTTGAAGTTGAATATATCAAAGAGGGTGAAACTGTTCTAGAATCATTATCAACAATTGATATTAAAGACAAAAAGCATTTAATGAACATTATAGAACATTATGACATTCAGACGATGCATACTAAGGAGGCAACCCTTGAAGAAATCTTTATCAAGGTAACTGGAAGGGGGCTTATTTAATGAAATTATGGTATAGCTTTTTAAAAGAACTTAAACTATCTTCGAAAAGCTTTTACTTCTATGTTGAGGTCGTTATGGCAGCGATTATTATACTTGTTCTTTTGGTTTTCATACCAGAACAAATAACCATAATACAAAAAGAATATATTAATCTGGATATGCCTGACAATGTGAAAGCGTCTTTCATTGATACGATTCTTGAAGAAGAACTTGATGGAAAAGCGGAAGAAGTAGAGCTTGAATATGGAGATACTGTAATTATGGCTGATCTTTACGAAGTGGATGACTCAGAGATATACATTATCGAAAATCGTGAAGATATGATTGGATTGACTAAAGTAGACCGTCCGATGATTGGTGCTTATCTTACCTTCGATGAATCCAAAGGTGAGATTCTATATGAATACTATTTACAAGGTTATGAGTCGGATAGGCTTAAAAACCTATATAGAATCATTCATAATGAAGATTTGACTGAAATGGCAGCTATTGCTGAGACAGTTGAAGTTAAAGCACTTAATTCCGGATACAATACATTGAACTCAAGGGAAATAGCGTTGCCTTCGTTGTTGACGTTTAATGGAAGTCTAATGGGCATGTTTATTATTGCAGCGTATATTTTCTTAGATAAACAAGAAGGAATTATTATGGCCTATGCTGTAACTGCTTCAAAAGTTTGGGAATACTTAATGAGTAAAGTGCTTGTAATGACAAGCGTAACTCTCATTACCACCTTAGCAATAACTCTGGCGGTTAGAGGAACCAAAGCTAATTACTTAATGTTAGTTGTATTATTGATAACATCAAGCTTTTTTGGTTCTTCATTAGGATTATGGATTTCTAGCTTTTATGATAACATGACAAAAGCCTTTGCCGCTATATATACTGCTGTGATGTTATTCATGTTACCGGCAATTGCTTACTTTATACCTGGTTGGGAACCGTTTTGGATGAAATTCATACCAACATATTACACCATTCAAGGATTCAAAGAAATTATCATTGGAAATGGAGACATGAATTTTGTAGCGTTAGCATCATTAGGCTTTTTGGTAGCAGGTACACTTTTCTTTTTCGCATCGAACTACCGTTTTAAAAAGACTTTGACAACTTAAGAAAGGAGGTCTTGATATGTTAAAAAAAATATTTATTCTATTCTTCAGAGATTTAAAGGTTAACACGAGGGATTTCCTTTCATTGTATATTATGGTGGTTCCAATTGTTTTTGCTATTATTATTAATCTGTTAACACCAGGTATTAATGATACGACAATTAATATTGCGTTAATTGATGGTCAGGATGATGAAATGGTAGAATACCTTGAAGATTTTGCAAAGGTAAGCGTATATAAAGACATTGAAGCCCTTGAAGAAAGGGTTAGCCAACGTGATGAAGTATTTGGGTTTGTACCTGATGGCGACGGATATTACATTATGCAACAGGGTAATGAGCCTGAAGGCCTAATAGAGTACGCAAGACTTATGATGACATTTTACCAGGAAGACGTTCAAATTGAAGACTCAACAGCCGTTCTTCATAGTTTTGAAAGAACCGTGCCACCTCTTAAAAAGTTGTTAGTCAATATATTCATTATGTTTACTGCTATTATGGGTGGAATGCTAATTGCAATTAATATTATTGAAGAGAAGTCGGATCGTACGATAAGATCCATTCATTTGACACCAGTATCCAGAAACGGATATTTAATTGGCAAAAGTTTAATAGGTGCAATCCTTCCGTTATATGGAGCGGTATTAATTATTTGGATTACCGGATTTAAAGATATTAACTGGCTCCATTTGATGTTGTTAGTTATTGCATCATCGATTATAACCGTACTTGTCGGATTTATTGAGGGTATTAATAATGAGACCGTTATGGATGCGGCAGGTTCAGTGAAAATGTTATTCTTACCTCTAGCAGGTGCGATTGCAATTGCAGAATTGCTTGGAGACAAATGGCAGTGGGTTGCATATTGGGTACCGTTTTATTGGACCTATAAAGGCATAGATGATGTACTTACTTATAACTCGGAGTTGGGAACAACACTATTGTATACTTTGTTTGTTATAATCATCAGCGTTATTGTTTATCTTTTACTCATGCCTAAGATTAAAAAAGGTCTTGAGTAATAATCAACTGCAGGATAATGAACTCAATCATAATGAAATATATTAGATTATAAGGAGGAATTTTTATGAATTGGAATGCTTTACTTGGAATTCTAGCATTGGTTTATGCAGTATTAGTTGTGTATATCGCTTGGAAAAAAACACCATCCATATGGGATATGGGAAAAATCAAGGCATTTAGAAAAGTGTTGGGAGAGAAAGGAACTGTTATTTTCTTTTATATTTGGGCGTTGCTTGCTGTAGTGCTTGGGATTTGGCTGCTTGTTGCAACACCAATCGGATAATATCCTATAACATGAAAAATTAAGATAAATAAATAATAGGAGGTAGACTATATAGTCTAGCTCCTATTGCATTGATTTGAATTGCATTGATTTAATGATTATAATATCTTATTTAAAAATTCTTTTGTTCGATCCATTTTCGGATTTGTAAAAATTTCAGCTGGTGTTGTATCTTCGATGACGTAACCATCGTCCATAAAGATGACTCGATTAGCTACTTCTTTAGCAAATCCCATTTCGTGGGTTACCACTAACATTGTCATGCCGTCATCTGCAAGCTTTTTCATTACTTCGAGTACTTCGCCTACAAGTTCGGGGTCAAGAGCGCTAGTTGGCTCGTCAAAGAGCATTATATCGGGTTTCATTGCAAGTGCGCGAGCAATCGCAACACGTTGCTGTTGACCACCCGACAATCTTGACGGATATTCGTCTCTCTTATCTGTTAATCCTACCAGTTCAAGTAATTCCTCGCCGAATTTGGTTATTTCTAATTTATTTGCTTTCTTGACAACAAGAGGTCCTTCGATAACATTTTCAATGACGGTCTTGTGAGGAAATAAATTAAAACGTTGGAATACCATACCAACTTCGCTACAAAGCTTGTTGATATCCTGATGGGTTATCTTTATTAAATTTTTATCGTTTTCTCTATGGTCTGCAATATCGCCTTGAATGACGACCATGCCGGAAGTGACTCGTTCTAAATGATTAATGCAGCGAAGGAGCGTGCTCTTTCCGGAACCGCTAGCTCCGATGATACAAACAACCTCGCCTTTTGCTACATTTAAATTGATATCTTTAAGAACTTGAAGATCACCAAAATTTTTCTTGATGTTTATCAGTTCCATGAAATTTTCACCCGATGCTTTGTTATAGTTGCTTTTTAGTTCATTCATTGGTCCACCTCTATTCATATACGGAATATTTAGCCTCAAGTTTTTGGAAAACAAAGGTTAATATTGAAGTTAAAAACAAGTAGATAGCTGCCGTATATAAATATATACTTGGATTACCTGTGTTGTTGAGAATCTGATTTGATCGTCTAAGCAGTTCGGTAAGAGATATGGCTGAAACCAATGCGGAATCTTTAAGTAACATAATAACTTCGTTCCCTACCGGAGGAATAAGACGACGATAGGATTGAGGTATAATAATTCGTCTCATTGACTGAGCATAAGACATACCAATTGCTTTTGAAGCTTCCATTTGTCCTTTGTCAATAGAAAGAATGGCGGCTCTGATGATTTCGGCCAGATAAGCAGCTGAATTCAAGCCAAGAGCTACGATACCTGCAGCAATCGGTGGAAACATTAAGTATTCGCTAAACATTGGAAGAGCATAGTAAATGAAGAACAGTTGCATAAGTAAAGGCGTTCCTCGAAATACCCAGATGTAAAACCATGAGATACTTCTGAAAACCCTATGCTTTGACAGCCTTGCAACGGCGAGTAGTAAGCCTAAAACTATACCAATGGTAGTTCCGACTAAAGTTAACTCAATGGTTATTCCTGTGAATTTCAGTAAGTTTGAAAAAGTGTCGATGATAATGCTTAGTTTTTCGAGTACAACATCCATAAGTTACTCGCTTTCTACCACAAATCAGTATTGATATTTGATGTGAAATCAGTGTTAAACCATTTCATTGATAATTCTTTAAGTTTACCATTTTCTTGTAAAGTTTTAATTGCAGCATTAATGTCTTTCATTAATTCGTCATTGCTATCTTTTTTGAAATATATAGCTATTGGCTCGTTGCTTAATTGAGCTGAGCTAATTGTATAAATACCAGGCTCGTTTTTAGTATATTCAAGAGCTACCATGCTATCAACAACAATTGCATCTAAACGTCCGTTTTTAAGTTCTAAGAATGTTTGAACAATTTGATTATATGGCTTCAGTGTGAAGTCGACAGTTTCAAGAACTGCTTCAGCAGAGTTATGTGACGTTGTATCGATTTGAACACCAACGTTTAAACCGCCTAAATCTTCGATGCTTACAATTTCAGGTCCGCCAGCTGCTACAACAATAACTTGTCCATTTGATAAATAAGGAGCTGATACAGCATAATTTTCTAGACGTTCAGCTGTTATGCTGACTGATGATATGATCGCATCATATTTTTCTGCTTCTAATCCAACGAATATACCATCCCAAGCAGTTGAAACAAATTCAACTTCTTTACCGAGTTCTTTACCAATTTCATTAGCAAAGTCAACATCAAATCCAACCGTGTCTCCGTTGTCATCAATATATTCCATGGGTGGATAAGAGTCGTCAACGCCGATGAGTAATTTGTTGCTATCTTTTGGGCTACAACCTACAGACAGAACAAGTACAGATACAAGTAAAAGTGCAATAAATTTCTTCATAATAAAATCCTCCGATAATCTTTTTGTTTGTGTGGTTTCTTAATGTTGCCTTGTGAAAAGTTGCTAATATTGAGTAGTGCTAGTACACGTCGTTTAATTTTTTGAAAATCTCATCTCTTAATGAAGCTTTTACAGTTAATATATTGGTGTCTTCATTAATTAAAGCTTTTCGTATGAGTTCAATTTCTTTATCAGTAAGATAAACGGCACGACCTCGTTTGCTGGCAGGCACTGCGGCTACTAATACATCAATTGCAATTAATGCTTTCTCTTTTGAGTCAAAATAGTAAATACCAAACTCATCATCATATGAGTTTGAATATTTTTCAAAAGTAGACTGAATAATCTTGTCACTTATGTCTAAATAATTTTTTAGAGCAGTAAGGCTAAAATTACCTAGATAATCAATATAAAAACCTTCCACTTTTGCTGAACTTCTTACGGTAAAGTGATTCTTAACAACCATAAATACACTCCTTTCACAATTAAAAACTTGAAGTTAGTATACAATATAATGAAACATAATGCAACATAAAAATGCAGAGTAATACATAATAATACATTTTATGAGTTTATTGATAGTGAATATTGCATAAAAAGCAGAAAGTTTTCATCTGGTGTTAGTTTATCTATTTATATAAGAAACAAAGCAAATAGTGAGTTCAATTTCCATTCATCAAAACCGCAATGAAGGCATTTTGATTATGCATAAAAATTAACAATTTATGCATAATATTACATTATTGTTCTAAAGCTTAACGCGTCAATGTTATGAAGCGGCGAAATCAAAGTCTCTTGTTTACTTAAGGTTTATTTGGTAAAATGGATGAAGGTAGATTTTTAGGTAAATATTGGTTAAGGCAATCAATAATGATTGCTTTATAGGAGGTAGCATATGCATCAAGTTAATAAATACATCATTAGTTTATCAATATTAATCCTATGTTTTTATACAGTCACATTACATGCAGAGGAAACTAAATACAATAAGAATGTTTCGGTTGTTTTTGATGATTCAGGAAGTATGGCATTTGATGTCAGATGGGCCCATGCTAATTACGCGTTACAAACATTGGTAAGTGTACTTGATGAAGGTGATATTCTTCAAATTCACTATATGAATGCTTCAGAAAAGGATTTAAACATTATCATCGAAGATAATAAATCCATGAGTAATATCTTAAGTTCAATTAGAAGCAATAGCGTGCCTGATTTGTTAGGGGACGGAGAAACACCCATTGGTTCCATAGAAGTAGGCCTTAATAAGTTGAAAAAAGATAATCAGCTATTAAAGAGTAATACAATATATGATAATTGGCTGGTTTTGATTACAGATGGAAATGAAATGACGGATGGAGATGGGAAAGGTTATGTGAATTATGTTGTTGATCCAAGTTTTTCATCAGGGTACAAATGGACAGGCATATTAGACCGAAAGATAGCTTCATTGTTATCGGAGAGTTCAATTGATTACAGCACGGTTATCCTGAAGATTGGTGATTCATCGCAAGACATGTTGTTATCCAGTTCTATGATAGGCTCCCCGTTGATCTATAAAAGTGCATCCGTAAGTGAAGAAGATATTAAAGAAAAACAGATCATCGGAAATATGAATGATATTGCAAGCTTAATATCAGGTCGACTACCGATTGAGATTTTATCAGTCAAAGGAAATGCAATCACGATTAAAAGCCAGGTACCTTTTAATAATTTTGATGTTTTGGTGCAAAATTCGGGTAGCAAAGTCAATAAAGTATCTGATGATGAAGGAAATGAGCTAGATGTCAATATTAGCTATACTGAGTTGTTATCTCCTGAGACAAGTACACTGGGTACAAGAGTGTTGGAAAGTGATACGACTTTATATGGAAGTGCAATCCGTATCGTTTCAAACCTAGAGGAAGCATTGCCTGAAGGAGAATATAGCTTGACGTTTGATGAAAATGTCGAAGCAGCAAAAGTGGCAAGTTATTGTTATCCGGATATTCAATTCATTTTTAAATACTATGTGAATGATATCGAAGTTGAACGTATATACCAAGATGATATGATTTCTCTGGAATTTATACCGGTTCGTGGTGGAACGACTGAAGTTCTGACCGATCTGCCTTCAAGTATTCGCTATAAACTAGAATTGAAAAGTGGGGAACAGTTTTTGACTTTTGTAGAAGGGACCCTTAAAACGAATGAATTTTTGATAAAAGATGATATGATTGAAGGTAGTCTTACAGCTGAAATACCGGATGTCTGGTTATGGTCTTTAAATGTCTCGGAGTCAGTTCCCGTAGCACGTAAAGAAGAAAAACCTATTGATAGAGTCTTTACGTTAGAGGTATCAAACCAGAATACTTCGATCAGATTTGGTGATTTTGATGAAGCACCTTATGTATATTTAACTCCTTATCTAAACGGGGAAAGAATAGAAGAAGAAGACATGAGCAATGCAGAGTTGAATATCGTACGAATATACTCAGACGATGGATCGCTGACAACTATTGATTATGAACTGACCAGAGAAGGGAATTCTTTTAAGTTCAAACCGGTATATGAAGGTTTTATGCCTAACATGCCATCAGATAGCTATTCGATTGAAATGAGATTTGCTTCAAATGAAATTCAAGAAGCAAATGAGTATGCATTTGGAGAATTTATATATACGATAGAAGATGCAAACTTTTTTATTCGTTATCTCAGTTATATTCTTTCAGTATCTATAGTATCAATTTTGGGAATATATCTGATTGGACTCGTGATTAAACCGAGAATACGTAATGATAAGTATCACATTAAAGTTAGTTATTATGAATCTGTTCTTGATTTAGACGATCCGATTCATACTGAAACATTTAATTTCAAAGTTAAACAACTAGCAAGAATCTTTGTTCCTTTTAAGAGGGAGGAGGCAAAAGCTGCTGATTTTGTATTTAAAGCAGGACGTAAAGCAGATTATATTTATATTACAAAGGAAACTCAGTTTGAAGGATTAACCTTAGGTGACTTTTCTTTGAAGAAAGAATTTATTGGCCAAAGAGATTTACGCCTTAATCTTGATCAAAAAATGGAATTTATTTCAAATGAAAAACTTATTGTATATCAATATACTAAAAGTTAGCAGGACAGTATAGTTGACAAAAGACTTCACAATTTTTTCCAAATATGTTAGTATACTGACATAGGTAATAATCATTATCAATTAATAGTAGATGGGAGTGTAAAAAAATGCAAATAGCAATCGTAGGTTTAGGAAGAATGGGATACAATTTAGCATTGAATTTAAAAGATAACGGGCATGATGTTATTGGATATAATCGTAGTTCGGCAAAAGTAGATGAAATTGTCAAAGAAGGTGTAAAAGGTGCTTACTCCATTGAAGAAATGTTGGGCACATTTGATGGCAGAAGAGTTATCTGGCTAATGGTTCCAAACGGTGCGCCAACACAAGGTATGATTGATACAATTGTACCGATGTTAAATGAACATGATGTTTTGATCGATGGTGGTAATTCTAACTTTAATGATACACTTGCCAGATATGAAGTCATTAAAGCACAAGGTGTTGATTTTGTTGATGCAGGTACAAGTGGTGGAATTGAAGGTGCAAGATACGGTGCTTGTTCAATGGTTGGAGCAGAGGATGATGTATTTGCTTTCATTGAACCGATATTTAGAGATATTTGTGTTGAAAATGGATATTTGCATTGTGGTCGTGTAGGATCGGGTCATTACACTAAAATGGTTCACAATGGAGTTGAGTATGGCATGATGCAAGCAATTGGTGAAGGCTTTGAGATACTTAAAGCGAGTCAGTTTGATCTGGATTATGAAAAAGTTGCTAAAGTATGGAACAATGGATCTGTCATTCGTAGTTGGCTTATGGAATTAGCTGAATCTGCGTTTAAGAAAAGCCCGCAATTATCTGATATTCGTGGTGTTATTGGTTCAAATGGAGAAGGATTATGGACCGTTGAAGAAGCTTTGAAACTAAACGTTCCCGTGCCTGTTATTGCAGGAAGCTTATTTGTCAGAAACCGATCGGAACAAGATGAGAGTTTTTCGGGACAAGTAGTTGCTGCACTTCGAAATGAATTTGGTGGTCATGCAGTAGAGAATAAATAAGGAGTGATGACATGATAAGTGACATTGGAAATGCTTTAGTTATTTTTGGTGGAACAGGCGATCTGACAAAGAGAAAACTTGTACCAGCTTTATATAACTTGTTAATAGAAGAACTTTTACCGGAAAACTTTTTTGTTGTCGCCGTTGGTAGAAGAGCAAAAACTACAGAAGATTTTGTTCTTGAAATAGAAACTGCAGTAAGAGAGTTTTCAAGAAATGGCTTTAGCTTAGATAAATGGGACTTGTTAAAAGATAGGATTTATTATTATGAACTAGACTTTGATGCAATAGATGAGTATCTGGAATTTGACAGTTATCTGTGTTCATTAGAGAATAAATACAAAACAAAAGGTAATCGACTATTTTATCT
>Ga0314774_1000276_pt1 | contig 45398 bp, 28 predicted proteins | sample MetaGCBIA2018_FD_204515 | JGI IMG/M metagenome (GOLD analysis project Ga0314774, IMG submission 204515) | Cryopeg brine microbial communities from Beaufort Sea near Barrow, Alaska, United States - CBIA 2018 | ecosystem: Environmental > Aquatic > Marine > Coastal | place: USA: Alaska | collected... | reverse complement strand
CTTAGCCAAGCCTATAAATCACGAAGTACTGAGGAGGAAGTATATGTACAAATAATAACGGATCTGCAGCAAGCCCAAAAGGAGTTAAGCCCCTTTGATCCCAGTGATCAGATTTTGGGGAAGGCTACTTCCGCATCTGCTACAGCTCTCCTAGCAAAAGTTTATCTCCAGCAACGTAATTGGGCAAAGGCGGCTGAAGAGGCAAAGAAAGTGATGGACATGAATTATTTTTCTTTGTTAAGTGATTATGAACATGTTTTAAATCCAGACTTCCAGAATGGATCGGAACAGATATTCTCGATTCAAACCGGAGGGAATGCTAACAATAATTCCCAGTACTATCAAACTAGGTTCATTTATCTATGCGGCCCCCCTGCCCAAAATCTATCTAATGGCCAAAATGTTCTTTTTCATAAGCTAAAGGATGTGGTTATATTTCAAGCTAAAAAGGAATTTTTCAGTTCAACACCAGAAACTTATAGAAAATGGTGGTCTATGAGGGAAAGGATGCCCTACTACTATAATAATAGTGTGGATGCAAGTAACCTGGTACAGGATACCATAACCATGTATGCTCCATTTTTACTTAAATATCACCGTGTTGACTTTTCAACTGGAAACCTCAAAGAAGGTATCAATTTTCCCATTATTCGTTTTTCTGATGTGTTATTGGCTTACGCGGAGGCAATAAATGAATCAAATGGCGGCCCGACACAAGGAGCTTATGATGCTATTAATAGGGTTCGCCGCAGAGCCAGGGGGGTAGGAACTGCAAACGAGCAAGCTGAAAGCGAGTATCCTGATTTAGCGAACTTGAGTCAAGAACAATTCCGAGATTCCGTTTTAACCGAATATTCACGTGAATTCGTGGGAGAGGGACATTATCGTTGGGACTTATTAAGGCACGACAGGTTAATAAGCAATGCCAAAGCCAATGGAGCCACGGCCGCCGAGGAAAAACATCGACTTTTTCCTATACCATCAACACAAATCAGTGTAAATGATAGTATTCAACAGAATCCCGGGTACTGATCATTCATATTTTGGAAATTCTTTTGAGGATGTTCTGTTGAAAGATTTTTGACTGTTATATCAGTTTACAAAAGAATTTTAAACACTAAAATAAATGAAAAATAGATTTAAAATCAGGTTTGGACGTACAACTCTGCTTCTTTTATTAATTTTCAATAGCCATTACACATTTTCGCAAAATGGCTACGAATTATCAAAAGATACAGTCAATATAAATGTTAATTTAAACAATGAAAGAGGACCAATGCAACCAATATGGGCCTGGTGGGGCTATGATGAGCCCAACTATACCTATATGAAAGATGGAAGGAAATTATTGTCTGAAATTTCAAATTTAAGTCCTGTTCCGGTACATGTACGGGCGCATAGCCTATTGGTTACTGATGAGGGGTCCAGAGCTGCCTTGAAATGGGGATCTACAAATGTATATACCGAAGATAAAAATGGCAAAGCCATTTATGATTGGACCATCCTTGATAGCATTTTCGACACTTATATCTCCCGTGGAATGAAGCCACTTGCCCAAATTGGATTTATGCCAAAGGCCCTTTCATCCAAACCTGAACCGTACAGACATCATTGGAAATCCGGAGCTAAAAACAACATATCAACCGGCGTTGCCTATCCTCCAAATAATTACGAGAAATGGGCAGACCTTGTTTATCAGTGGGTTAGACATAGTATTGATCGATATGGTAAAAAAGAAGTGGAAAGTTGGTATTGGGAATTATGGAATGAACCTGATATAAGTTACTGGAAAGGCACGACTGAAGAATATATTAAAATGTACGATTATACTGCAGATGCGGTAAAACGAGCACTTCCTACCGCCAAGATTGCAGGCCCCGAGACCACTGGTCCCGCATCCGAAAACGCGGCCAAGTTTCTAAGGGAGTTTTTAGACCATATTGTAAGTGGTAAAAATTACGTCACAGGTAAGGTGGGTACTCCTCTGGACTTCATCAGTTTTCATGCTAAAGGCAATCCCAAAGTAGTCGATGGCCATGTGCAAATGGATATGGGCAAGCAGCTGCGAGATATCGATAAAGGCTTTGAAATAGTTGCATCATATCCGACTTTAAAGCAATTGCCCATCGTTATTGGTGAATCGGATCCAGAGGGATGCGCCGCTTGTTCGGAAGCTGATTATCCACATAATGCCTATCGTAATGGCACCATGTATTCCAGTTATACTGCCGCTGCCTTTGCCAGAAAATATGAATTGGCAGATAATTATGGGGTCAATCTTTTGGGCGCGGTAACATGGGGCTTTGAATTTGAAAACGAGCCCTGGTTTGCTGGTTTCCGGGATATGGCCACAAATGGAGTAGATAAACCGGTGTTAAATGTTTTCAGAATGTTCGGTATGATGGGTGGAAAAAGAGTAGAAGTAAGTGGAAATTTAGCTTATGATTTTAAGACCATAAGGGACAAAAGCGTAAGAGGTGAAAAGCCGGATATAAATGCTTTGGCAACCAAAATTGAACACCAAGCCACAGTCTTGGTATGGAACTACCATGACAATAACGTAGAGGCCCAAGCATCTCCTGTAGAAATACATATTGAAGGACTTCCTGAAGGCAATGTTCTGCTCCAACATTATCGAATTGATAAGGAAAACAGTAACTCCTATGAGGTGTGGAAAGATATGGGATCCCCTCAAAATCCTTCTCCTGAACAAATAAAGGAACTTGAAAAGGCCGGTCAGTTGCAATTGCTCACCTCTCCCAGATGGATAAAGACCAATGAGGAGAAGGTAAATATAAACATGGAGCTACCCAGACAAGGAGTTTCATTAATAAAACTAACCTGGTAATATAAAAACCATGAAAAAAACCAAGACTTTAATAGTGTGTATTTTCCTTACGAATGCCCTAGTTTTTATTTCCTGCAAAGGGCAAAATAATAATAACAATAATACATCCGACAGTGTTTCAATCCAAGTAGATTTTAGCAAGGAAAAAGGTTCAATGGATCCCATATGGGCGTGGTGGGGCTATGACGAGCCCAACTACACCTATATGAAGGACGGCAAAAAATTACTGTCCGAAATGGCGAAACTTAGTCCAGTACCCGTTTATGTGCGTGCCCACAGTTTGCTCGTAACCGATGAAGGGCCCCGGGCCGCCCTCAAATGGGGCTCCTCCAATGCCTATACCGAGGATAAAAAAGGCAATCCGATCTATAACTGGTCTATTATCGACAGTATTTTCGACACCTATGTATCCCTGGGCATGAAGCCCATGGCACAGATCGGCTTTATGCCAAAGGCATTATCCTCAAAACCGGAACCTTACAGGCACCATTGGAAGCCAGGGGCGAAATATTCCGATATATTTCTGGGATGGGCCTATCCCCCAAAGGATTATAAAAAATGGGCAGAACTTGTCTATCAATGGGTATTGCATTCCGTTGACCGCTATGGGAAGGAGGAAGTGGAAAGCTGGTACTGGGAGGTATGGAACGAACCGGACGGCGGTTACTGGCAGGGGACTACGGATGAATACCTAAAACTGTACGATTATACCGCTGAAGCGGTAAAACGGGCACTCCCCGCTGCACGTATCGCCGGACCAGAAACGACAGGGCCTGCAAACGAAAACGCTGCCAAGTTCCTCAGGGAATTTTTGGATCATGTGGTAAGCGGTAAAAATTACGTTACAGGAAAAACGGGAAGTCCCTTGGACTATATTACATTCCACGCCAAAGGAAGCCCCCAAGTGGTAGATGGACATGTGCAGATGGATATGGGCATTCAATTGCGCCATATCGATAAGGGCTTTGAAATCGTCTCCTCTTATCCCACATTAGAAAATCTGCCGATCGTCATCGGTGAATCTGATCCTGAAGGGTGCGCGGCATGTTCGGAGGCGGACTATCCCCAGAACGCCTATCGCAATGGCACAATGTACTCCAGTTATACCGCTGCCTCCTTTGCCAGAAAATATGACCTTGCCGATGCCCGTGGCGTGAATCTTTTGGGGGCGGTGACCTGGGCTTTTGAATTTGAAAATGAGCCCTGGTTTGCCGGATTTCGTGATATGGCCACTAATGGGGTAGACAAACCGGTGCTGAACGTATTCCGGATGTTCGGGATGATGAGTGGAAACAGGGTCGAAGTCGGAGGCAATCTGGCCTATGATTATAAGACAATAAGGGACAAAAGTGTAAGGGGCGTACCGGACATAAACGCCCTTGCGGCCATAGACAAGAAAAATGCCACTGTTATGGTTTGGAACTATCATGATGACAACCTTCCAGCTCCCGATGCACCTGTAGAAGTGAAGATGAAGGGCTTACCGGATGGTAAGGTTTTATTGAGCCATTACCGTATTGACAAGGAGAACAGTAATTCCTATCAGGTCTGGAAATCAATGGGCTCTCCACAAAATCCATCAACAGACCAAATAGAGGAGCTAGAAAAGGCAGGACAACTGCAATTGCTCGATTCTCCACAAACGTTAAATATCGAGAATGGGGAGGGCATAGTTAAAATGAAACTGCCAAGACAGGGGGTGTCCTTACTCCAACTAACCTGGTAAAATAATTTCGTATATAACATTTTTATCAGAATAAATATCAATCTCTAAATCCGTATTAGGTCAAATATTTTCCAAACTCATAATATTTTATCTTTTTAAAAATGAAAATAAAAACTGTCAAAACGAAACTATATCAATGGAAAGGCCCAGTTAAAACTGGTGACACGATTTTTGCCACCCCATTGAGCATATTACCATTCCAAGAGGATTCACAAGCCCCATTTCGTTTCTTCAGTTGGTTGGTTGTAGAAATTGAAACAAACGATGGGATCATAGGAATAGGTAATGCGGGTTTGTCCCCTGATATTACAAAGCAAATAATCGACAGCAAATTAAAAGGGCTCCTTACTGGTGAAAATCCCCTGAATACCGAATACCTTTTTGAAAAAATGTACCGTTCCACTATTGCATATGGCAGAAAGGGATCTGTACTTGCGGCCATTAGTGCTATTGATATTGCGCTTTGGGATATTAAGGGGAAAGTAATGAGCCAACCTGTATTTATGCTGCTGGGAGGAAGGACAAAGGAAGCTATACCTACCTATTATAGCCGGCTTTATACGCGTGACCTTGAAAGTCTTCAGAAGGAAGCTGCCCATTATAAATCACAGGGTTTTACGGGTATGAAACTGCGTTGTGGTTACCCTCTTACGGAAGGTTTATCGGGTATGAAGAAAAATATAGAAATGGTGAAGACGGTCAGGGAAACAGTTGGTGAAGATATTGACATTATGTTGGAAGCCTATATGGGGTTCAACTATTCGTATGCCCGTCGATTTCTAAAAGCCCTTGAACGTTATAATCTTCGATGGGCGGAAGAACTTTTACTGCCGGATGAAATACACAATTTCAAAAAATTGAAACAGTATACAGATATACCTCTCTCAGGAGGGGAACATGAATATACCCGATATGGGTTTCATGACCTTATACAAGCTGAATCCCTGGATATTTTTCAATTTGACACGAATAGAGTGGGTGGTTTCACCGAAGCGCAAAAAATATGTACCATGGCACATAATCACGGAATAGAAGTAATTCCGCATGGCGGCCAAATGCATAATCTACATGTAGTCATGAGCTCCTTTGCCTCCCCAATGGCGGAATATTTTCCAAAAACCGAAATCGAAGTAGGCAATGAAATGTTCTGGTACATTTTTAATGGCGAGGCTATTGCGGAAAACGGAATGCTTCAACTGGATGATAAAAAACCTGGGGTCGGTTTAACCCTAAAAACCGATAATCTTGAACATTTTAATATCGTTGAATAATATAAGAATTAGCATTAATGGAAAACAGTATACTGGAACAATTTAATTCACCTTAAAAATCCACCTGCTTTGCAGGTGGTCATGTCCTGATGGCTATGCCTGTATTTACAGCTTGATTTCGATTTGCTTTTTTGTTGCATAATTGAATCTGGTCGATTTTTAGAACAGGCCCCTGTCGCCCCCTATGGGGGCTAGCCAAAGCCACCTTCTAAGAAGGTGTGATTTTTACTTTAAGTGGTAGAGTAGCGCTAATAATAGGCGGCAATCGGGGATTAGGCCTTTCTATGGCCAAAGCACTAGCAGAAGCTGGAGCCAGAATTGCCATTGCTGCCCGTGATGAAAAGACGAACCTCGCCTCGGAAAACGAAATCATAAATACATATGGTGTTGAATGTATAGGTCTAAAGTGCGATGTTACCATCGAAGATAGCATAAAAAAAGTAGTTCAAACGACCCTAGATAGATTTGGAAAAATTGATATCCTGATCAATTCAGCAGGTATCAACATAAGGGGGACGATTGAGGAATTATCGGTAAGTGAGTTTGAAAAGGTACAGCGAGTAAATGTTACCGGCTCTTGGATTGCCAGTAAAGAGGTAATGCCAATTATGAAAAAGAACGGGTATGGCCGTATCATAAATATAGGCTCCATGCTCTCTTTGACCGCCGTCCCAGAAAGGACCCCCTATGCTACCAGCAAAGGTGCAATTTTACAGTTGACCCGTGCCCTCGCGATTGAGGTTGCAAAGGATGGGATAACGGTCAATGCCCTTTTGCCCGGCCCGTTTGCCACTGAACTGAACACACCGCTTTTGGACGATCCGGAAAAATATGAGGCTTTCATTGCCAAAATACCTATGGGAAGATGGGCAGAACCTCACGAAATTGGTGGAATAGCACTGTACCTTTCAAGTCCCGCCTCCGCATTTGTCACCGGTGCCGGATTTTCCATTGATGGCGGTTGGGTTGCAACATAATTTAATCCAAATTTAAAATTAGATATATGAATCGGAAAAATGTCCATATGGTACAGCTTGTCCATAAAATTAAAGGAAGGCATATTGCCCTAGTTGAAGAACCGCGATTGATCCTTCTTAAAGATATGAAATCGATCTATGAATTGGCACTTTTGGCTATTGATAGAAAGATTAAAGTTCAAGAAGCAATAGAAAATCATTTGTCTGAGGACTTTCTGGATTATGACTCAATTTATGAAGGCAAAGGTGACTGGAAACTATTGCCATCATTTGATCACCCCTATGGCCCTTTCGGATGTATGGTCTCAGGTACGGGACTCACCCATCACAACAGTGCACTCAATAGACAGATGATGCACCAGTCCAATGAAAATAAGCCAACGGACAGCATACAAATATATGAATGGGGTGTTCAGGGAGGATCACCCGCAAAAGGGCAAATTGGTATCCAGCCCGAGTGGTTCTATAAGGGGAACGGATCGATACTTAGAGCGCATGGGCAAGCTCTCGAAGTTCCTGAATACGCGGATGATGGCGGAGAAGAACCAGAACTGGCCGGTATTTACATTATTGACAGAAAGGGTCAGCCTTGGCGTATAGGATTAAGTATTGCCAATGAATTTTCCGATCATGTTATGGAGAAAAAAAATTATCTCTATTTGGCACCTTCCAAGCTTAGGAATTGTGCCATAGGTCCAGAATTGGTATTAGATGCGGATTTTTCAGAATATAAAGGTAAAGTTTCTATTCAACGCAATGGATTTTCTATTTGGGATTCAGATATAAAGACTGGGGAGAAGAATATGTCCCACAATCTGGTAAACTTGGAATACCACCACTTTAAATATGAATCCCACAGACTTCCGCTACAGGCCCATGTTCATTTTTTTGGAGCTGATGCTTTCAGTTTTGGAAATGGTCTAAAGCTACAACAGGGCGATGAAATGACGGTGGAGTGGCAAGGTTTGGGAAGAGCCTTGAAAAATCCCCTTGAAATATCCACTAAGGAAGAAAAAATAATTTCGGTAACCCCTTTAGAGTAGAATGAAATAATTTCAAATTACATCTGTATCTTATAAACAAAAACGCCATGAAACAAAATAAAATTTCCGATCCCATCACCAAATGTTTATTGATTTTCTTTTTTATTCTATGTTTTGGCCATAATTCTTGGTCACAAGTAGTTAAAAACGCTTTATATCTCGATGATAACCAACCCTTGGAGGAACGTGTAAATGATTTGATTTCTCGTCTTACGATTAAGGAAAAAGCAATATTGCTGGATCACACAGGCCCGGTGGTAAGTCGTTTTAACATACGTGCGGATGGTTGGAATCAGGCAATGCACGGTGTTTGGTGGGACCGACCAACCACCCTGTTTCCAGTCCCGACTGCAATGGCCGCAACATGGGATACTAAATTGGTCAGAGAAGTTGCGACGGCCATATCGGATGAGGCGCGTGGAATTTACAATGGTTGGCACGAAGACCCTAATTTTGATGGTGATCATAAAGGGTTGATATATAGAGCCCCGATCCTGAACATTGGCCGAAATCCATATTGGGGGCGAAATTATGAAATATGGGGTGAAGATCCATTTCTTACTGGAAAAATGGGTGTTGCCTTTGTAAAAGGCATGCAAGGTGATGACCCTAAATATCTGAAACTCGCTGCAACACTCAAGCACTATGCGGTGAACAATGTAGAAAAGGACCGTCACCTGTTGTCCGCCAACGTTAGTGAAAGGATGTTACACGAATACTGGCTTCCGGCATTCAAAGATGCAATAATCGAAGGACAGGCCCAATCGGTTATGGCTTCCTATAATGCGATCAATGGCGTGCCCAATGTTATGAACGAATATTTATTAACGGAAATCTTAAAAAAAGATTGGGGCTTTGAGGGGTTTGTAGTTTCCGATCTAGGGGGGGTAGGAGATTTAATGGAAGATTGGGGGCACTATAATTATAGTGTAAAAGGGACTTTCAGCCCTGTTGAAGCCGTTGCCAATGCCCTAAACGCAGGGACGGACTTCTCAGACAAGGAATACATGAACCTAATACCCGCGGCAGTTGAAAAAGGGCTTGTTTCTGAAGATAGACTGAATGATGCATTATATAGAGTACTGCGGGATAGATTTCGCCTAGGGGAATTTGATCCACAGGAGAAAGTTCCATACAGGACTATTTCACCAAAGGTAATTGGAAGTCCGGAACACCGTCAACTGGCATTAAAAATTGCCCAAAAATCTATTGTTCTTTTAACCAATAACAATAAAATTTTACCAATTGATAAGGACATGATTCAAACAATTGCGGTTCTTGGCCCCTTGGCCGACAAATTTATTGCGGGGGGCTATAGTGGTGTGGCAACCGATCCGGTAACGCCATTACAGGGGATAAAGAATCGCATAGGCACATCGAAAAAAATTATATACGCCCAAGGCGTACCTATTAATGGCCAATCAAGAAATAGGGATTGGGACACACCATTCTATGAAGACGAGGAATTGGAAAAGGCTGTTTCCGCAGCTAAGGAAGCTGATGTTGCCATAGTCTTTGTCGGCACTACCCTCGCTCATGAACGTGAAGGTTTTGACCGGACATCCCTTGGGTTACCGGGTAATCAAGAGACTTTAATCAATAAAGTACTTGCAGCAAATCCCAAAACAATAGTCGTTGAAATTAATGCTGGCCCACTTACCATTCCCGAAATCAAGAACAGCGCTCCTGGAATTATAGAAGCCTGGTGGAACGGAGAAGAGGGGGGCAACGCCCTGGCCGATGTGATTTTTGGCGATATCAATCCGGGGGGCAAGCTGCCATATACTGTTTATGCTTCCGAATCACAGGTGCCCCCCCAAGACGAATACGATATCACAAAAGGATTTACATATATGTATCTAAATGGAAAACCCCTTTTTCCCTTTGGCCACGGTCTGAGCTATACAAACTTTGAATATTCTAAATTAAAAATAGCCAAAAAAAGAATAAACGACTCAGGTGATTTACAGGTAAGTGTTCAAATTAAAAACACTGGTAAAGTTACCGGGGATGAAGTAGCGCAATTGTATGTCCACGATGTAGAATCAAGTGTAAGGCGACCCTCAATGGAACTTCGCGGTTTTGAGCGTATTAATTTGGAGCCTGGCCAGTCAAAAACGGTAGATTTTATCGTGCCGGGAGGTAAATTGTCATTCTATGACGAAAAAACACATGCATTTAAGGTTGAACCCGGTTTATTTGATCTATACATTGGAAGCTCTTCGGAGGATATTAGATTAAAGGGGCAATTTGAAATAATAAAAAATTAGTCAAAAACATATTGAAAATGGAATTAACGACCGGAAATAGAATTGGGATTAATATAAGTTCGAATGGCGACAAAACTTTTCAGGCATTTGATCCGTCAAAAAATGAATATTTAAATGAGAAGTTTACGATGGCCACCGCAAAGGAATTTGAAACTGCCCTCACGCTCGCAGAGAAAGCTTTTTCTGTTTACAGCGGATTACCCTATGTACAACGAGCCGAATTTTTGGATGCCATTGCGGATGAGATTATGGAACTTGGGGATTCCCTATTGGAAAGATGCTCCTTAGAGTCCGGGCTGCCAATTGCAAGAATAAGTGGGGAAAGAGGGAGAACCTGTGGACAATTAAGGATGTTTGCCGAATTGCTTAGGGAGGGCTCTTGGTTAGATGTACGCATTGATACCGCACAACCCGACAGAAAGCCTATTGCAAAACCTGATATTCGAAGGATTTTAATGCCCATTGGCCCAGTTGCCGTATACGGTGCCAGCAATTTTCCTTTGGCTTTCTCCACGGCCGGTGGTGACACGGCTTCCGCTTTGGCAGCTGGTTGCCCAGTTGTGGTCAAATCCCATTCTTCACATCCTGGCACTAATGCATTAGTGGCTTCAGCAATTATAAAAGCCGCAAAAAAAACAAATATGCCGGAAGGTGTATTTTCATTATTATACCTGGATCATGAGGGTTCCGTAAAACTTGTCCAGGCACCGGCCATAAAAGCCGTTGGTTTTACCGGGTCGAGAGAAGTGGGATTGACCCTTTTCAATGCTGCAATGACCCGTCCAGATCCAATTCCGGTTTATGCAGAGATGAGTTCGATTAACCCCGTAATCCTCATGGAAAACGCACTCAAAAATCGAAAAGACGAAATTTCTGAATCCCTTGCATCATCCGTGAATTTAGGAGTAGGTCAATTCTGCACCAATCCAGGTTTAATAGTATTGGTGAAAAGCGATGCCAGTCGGGATTTTATGGAATCTTTCGCATCTACTTTTAAAAACGCCCTGCCCGGAACTATGCTAAATAAAAACATTAAAAAAGCATACGATCAAAGCATCACATTTCTACAGAACCATCCTGATGTAAACGTAATATCTAAATCTTCCCTAGCTTCCGATTCAAATAAAACAGAAGGTCAGCCGATTGCCTTCTACACAAAAGGCGAAAATTTTTTAACTGACAAATCTTTGTCCAAAGAGGTTTTTGGGCCAGAAACCTTATTTGTTGTATGCACGGATTTCAATCAACTAACAGAGGTCTTAAAATCGTTAGAAGGGCAATTAACAGCAACGATACATGCAGACAAAGAGGATGAAAGAAATTTTACATCCATTATTCAAATTATATCACAAAAGGTCGGTCGTCTTGTTTATGACGGTTACCCGACCGGAGTAGAGGTATGTTCGGCAATGCAGCATGGGGGGCCTTTTCCTTCCACGTCCTTTTCAAACTCAACTTCTGTGGGAACGGCAGCTATTTTTAGATTTACCAGACCAGTGGCTTATCAGAGCTTTCCAAATAATTTTTTACCTGAGGCTTTAAAAGATTTAAATTCCTTGAAAATTCTCAGATTGATTAATGGAAAATGGACAAAGGATAATATCTAAAGAATCATGGCTGGTCAATTTTTATGAAGTTTAAAATAATCGAATAAATAAAAAAGTCACAATAAAAATAGAGATTCATCCCAGTACAAGTAAAATAAGCAACAGTTGAAATGGCAATTAAATTCTATAAAATTAAATATCGATTTAGCCTTGTCCTTTTCATCCTGGTCATAAGTTATGGATGCGAACCAACAAATGAGGCCAAGTTGGATTCCAATATACCTAAACTAAGATTCCGATTGGCCTTGGAGCTCAAGCCAGAAACTAAAATTTGGGAAGTTTCCAATTTATTCAAAAATGAATTGGAGAAAGCTTCTCCAAAAGATTCAATAAGGGCCGGGGAAATCCAAATTGATTTTTATGATCAGGGATCCATTGGTACGGAAAGGCAATTGCTGGAGTCTTGTTTCTTTGGTGTGGTAGAGGTTGTTCAAGTAAATACCGCTGTTGTTACGACAGTAGAACCAACTTACGCTATTTTGAACCTGCCCTATTTATTTCTGGACGAACCACACCATCAAAAAGTATTGAATGGCAAAACCGGCCAGAAAATGCTCAACATGCTAGAAAAACATAATTTTCAAGGATTGGGGTTCTATAGTGCCGGGTTTCGCAACATGTTTTATAAATATCCTAAGGGTAAGCCCTGTGCAGATACTCCAGAAGATTTTGGTGGTCTTAAAATTCGCGTTATGGAGAGTCCAACGATGATAAACACCATAAACGCTATGGGGGCCAGTGCCTCACCGCTTCCATTCTCAGAACTTTACCAAGGTATAAAGACCGGCGTGGTAGATGGGGCTGAAAATAGCGCAAAGGTTTTCTCATCATATCGTTATGAAGAGGCCGGTTGCAATTGTTTTACCCTTACGGAGCATTCTACTGACCAACATGTACTGATTGCCAACGATAAATGGTTGAACACAATAGAACCAAAATATAAGAGAAGGATTTTGGAAGTTGCAAAAATGATAATACCGGAATACAACAAAATCTGGACGGTCACCAATAATGAAGCTTTAAAGAAAATAAAAGAGGATGCGGTTCAAGTAAATTCGGTCAAAGATAAATCTGCATTTATCAAAGCTGTCGAACCCGTTTATGATCAGTTCTTTGAAATTTATCCCAAGGTTTCAAAATCTTTGTTTAACCAAATAAAAAATGATGATTGATTATGATATTTTTTGATAGATTCATCACTGGATTTTTAGCTGTAATTCTTGCCTTAATGTCCTTGGTTGTGGCCGGCAACGTTTTCTGCCGATTTGTACTGAATTCTTCACTCTATTGGGCAGATGAATTTGCCCAAATACTACTTGTTTGGCTAACCTTCATTGGTGCTGCATTGGCTGTAAAAGACAAATCACATTATGTACTTAATTTTTTAACAGAAAAACTTCACGGCAAACAAAAGAAAATATTTTGGGTTATCCAACAGGTTCTTGTTCTGGTTTCAGTAATAATTTTGCTTTACTTCAGCTTAATTGTTACATGGATGATCAGATCTTGGGTTATGCCTGCAAGTGAGTTTTCCAGATCCTATGTTTACGCTGCCTGTCCTGTGGGATGTCTTTTGATGTTGTATTATTTCCTACGGAATATTTTAATAGAACTCCAGAAGGCAAAAGAGAAATAAAAAGCAGCATAGACGGCCATTGAAAATGGGAGCGACCTAAAGGGAATATCAAAAAACTGAAATAAAAACCAGTCCATTAATTACAGAATTAATAATATTTAAACATGGGTACCGTATTAATATTAGCTTTTCTAATTCTTTTGATTTTGGATGTGCCTGTTGCATTTTGCATGGTGCTATCCTCTTTAGTTGCATTGCTTTATATTGGGGTGGATCCCATAATGGTGGGCTTAGAGACAACAAGATCATTATCTTCCTTTTACTCTTTCCTTGCCGTACCTTTCTTTATACTTGCTGGTGAACTTATGAATTATGGCGGACTTTCCCAAAGGCTTATAAGATTAGTTAAGGCATTTATAGGACATTATAGAATTGGGTTACCAGCCGTTACCACAGTTTCTTCACAAATGTTCGGTGCAGTATCGGGAGCTTCAGCCGCTACCTGTGCGGCTGTTGGAGGCATTATGATTCCAGCTTTAGAAAAAAGTGGTTACAATAGAGCGTTTGCCACAGCTTTAGCAGCCTGTTCAGGTACTACAGGAGCATTAATCCCACCTAGTATTTTATTATTGATATATGGAACTCTTGCTAATGTTTCCATAGAGAAACTATTTGTAGGAGGTATTTTACCCGGTGTTTTTATTGGTTTGAGCCTAATACTGATAAGCTCGTATATGACACGTAAAATGCCCATTATAAAAGAACCAAAAGCTAATTTTCAGGAGATTAAAGAAAGTATAATAGGTTCCTTTTTCCCCATTGGCCTGGTAGTAATCATTTTTGTTGGCATCATGGGCGGAATATTTACAGCGACTGAAGCTTCTGCTGTTGCTGTTGTATATGCAGCTTTTGTAGGGTTTTTTATTTATCGCAAACTAAAAGTAAAAGACCTTCCAAAAATTCTTGTTTCTTCCGCAAAGACCACCGCTGCATTAAGTTTTCTGATTGCATGTGCAAGTCTGTTTGCTTGGACATTGGCCATTGGAAAAATACCGGAAACCATCACTCATGGTTTAGTGGAATTTTGTGATCAGCTTCTTTCGCTTTTTGGATCTGATCTTTCTCCAACTGTTGCCTTCGAAGTACGGAAAATATTAATATTAATCGTACTCAATATTACACTTTTTCTTCTCGGGATGTTTATTGATGCAGGTCCTGGTCTACTCATAGTGGTTCCTGTAGTATTACCAATTAGTCAGGCGATAGGGATGGATACAGGTCTGGATGCCGTTCATTTTGGTGTGTTGGTAGTATCAAATATGATATTGGGCTTGGTTACACCACCTGTTGGTTCAACACTTTTTGTAGCAAGTGCCGTTGGGGGAACGTCAATTTCAAAAATGACGCCTTATATTTTACGCTTTCTTATTGCAATGATCATAATTCAATTACTGATCACTTATTATTCACCAATCACTACATTTTTACCTTCATTTATGAAGTAACTATATAGCTATTTTTGAAGGTTAAGACAATCAGACTAATACTGCCATCATTTAATTTTTTTATTATTTTAAGAATTCGAATAAACTTCCCTCGATTAGAACTTGACCTTCTCCCTTTAAACCGGACTGCTAAAACTATAGGATTTCGGGCGAATAAAAGTTAAACTTTAAACAACTATTTGCTTATGAAACGTTCAAAATTCACGGAGCCTCAGATCGTTTTTGCGATCAAACAGACAAGGGCCGTCACTAGTTTGCAGGTGGGGTGTACCATAGGACGGGCATCGGTGCCTCTACAATGGGAAGCAGAAATAGGATGAACTTGGTGTCTCTGAATTGAGAAGGCTCAAGCACATTCAAGGGGGGGATTGCTAGGGCTCAAAAAACTTGTATCCGACCTGAGCCTTGACAAACATATTCTTTAGGGCTTATTTAAAAAAAAGTTCTGAGGCCGTCCCGAAAACGTGAGATGGTCAGCAGCAAATGTATGGAATACATTATTTTCATAAACCGTTGTACCAGTTTGGTACTGTTGCATAAAAGCATTTTTCTATTACGCGCTAAAGCGACCGTGGCAACGAACTCCTCCGGATGCGAATGAGGGAGAGCGCTCCCACAAGGATATGCTATGACTTCAGGAGGAACTACATTCTGTTTCGTAGAGAATTGTTTTATGGATAGGCACAAAGAGGATTATAGGGGGTATTGTAATGAAAGCCTGAACCTAAAATCAAAAGCGCCCAAGAGGAAGTTAATTATCATATTTTCAATTTCATGATAAAAATATAGGTGAATTAAGTTCTCTATGAGCCAAACCTATTGTATTACTTCCATTTTTAAGAGTATAGGGACAATATATAGTTAGTTTTTTTGAAGGGACTAAAAAGAATATAGTAAAATAGTAAGCGTAGTATCAACATATTATAGCATATACTGAATAGTTTATGTTCAAATATAAAAATTTCGCAAAAAGAAGAATTTGGGCAAAAATACTACCCAGTTCTAATATGTATTTCTCTAAATTTAAATTTTAAAATGTTGGGTAATTTATATATTTGATGTGAAATCTATATGTTTTTCTTAATTAAAAGAGTTAACAATCAAATTATATTCTCAAACACTTAATAAATATTGTTATTTGGCAGTTCTCTGCAAATTCGAAGTGATTTAAACCATTTATTTATGAAACGTGCTTATGGAAAACTCTACTATTAGTAATACTAAAGCTCTTACTGTCTTTTGTAAGTTCTTATTTTTCGCAATTTTCTTCTCCTTGGGACCGGTGGGACTTGCACAGGAAAAGGTGACAGGTAAAGTACTTGATGCGAATGGGATGCCACTTCCTGGTGTTAGTATAATTGAAAAGAATACTTCAAACGGTACAACTACCGATTTCGATGGCAATTTTGCAATCTCTATCGAAAAGGAAACAGTACTTGTTTTTAGTTACTTAGGCTTTGAAAGTAAAGAAACACAAGTGCTACCGGGACAAAATATAAATATAAATTTAAAAGAAGATGCGGAGAGTCTTAGTGAAGTGGTCGTGGTAGGTTATGGAAGCCAAGATAGAAAAACCTTGACAAGTAGGGTGTCTTCTGTTCAAGCTGATGAAATAGCTAATGTTCCAGTTACCAGTTCGGATCAATTATTACAGGGGCGGGCATCGGGAGTCCAAATTTCCAACACATCTGGTGATCCTGGAAGTGGGGTTTCTGTTAAAATCAGAGGTACATCTTCGATCAGTGGATCTAGTGATCCGTTATATGTTGTAGATGGTATTCCTATACAATCTTCAAATCTAAGTCAAATAGGGGTGGGGGGAGCTACTACAAATCCAATAGCCGATATAAATCCTGCAGATATTCAATCCATAGATATACTCAAGGACGCATCAGCTACGGCTATCTATGGATCCCGTGCCGCCAATGGTGTTGTTCTAATAACCACTAAAAGAGGTAAGAGCAATCAAACAAAAATAAGTTTGGGTATGTACGGGGGAGTTCAGAATTACATAAAAAAACCATCCTTGGTTACTGGACAAGAATTTGAATTATTAATGAATGAAAGTGCTTCCAATAATGGAAAGGAAATACCATATCCCAATCCTGAAAATGCAATAAATACCAGATGGAATGATCTTATCTTAAATAATGATGCTCCCATCCGAAATATAGATGCTTCTGTAAGCGGTGGTAATGAAAAGGTTCGATATTTAGTCTCGGCCAATAATTTTATGCAGGAAGGCCTTATAAGAAATTCTGAATTTGAAAGAAATACGGGCCGGGTAAATTTGGATTTTACTGTAAGTCCGAAATTGAAAATGGGGACAAGCACATTGTATTCACGTACAAAAAGAAAAATCATTCGAAACAATGATGCTATAGGGGGTGCTTTTGCAGGATCGTTTTTCTATCCATCAAATATTCCCGTCTTTAAGGAGGACGGAACCTACAATCGAATCCCTACTATCGATCACCCCTTAGCCACAGTTGATCAGGCTAAGATAAATATGGAAACGGGTAGGTTTTTAGGAACTGTTTATGGAGAGCTTTCCATAATATCGGGATTGCGGTTAAAGTCAACATTTAGCGTTGATTATACAGATAACAGAGAGAGTTCATATCTAAACACATTTACAAACGCCGGAAGCGCAGTGCAGGGTAGCGCCCTTCTATATAATGTCAGTAATAGCAACTGGATTCAAGAAAATGTTTTGAGCTACCAGTTTTCTGTCAAAAAAAGTGCGATTAATGCTCTGATAGGAACATCAGTACAAGAATCTGAAACAAAATTTGCAAGATCTGAAGGCAGTGGATTCCCCACAAATGATTTTACACAGATAAATTCAGCGGCTATTTTAGATGCCGGTTCTTCCAGTACTAGTTATGGAATTGCATCATTGTTCAGTCGTATTAATTATGATTACGATGAAAAGTATCTTCTCACCTTGAATATACGGGGGGATGCATCTTCCAGATTTGGAAGCGATAACCGTTGGGGGATCTTTCCAGCAGTAGGGCTGGGTTGGGTAGTCTCAGAAGAAAATTTTTTAAAGGATGTTTCTTTTATCACTAACTTAAAATTGCTCGGAGGTTACGGAATTGTCGGTAATCAAAGCGGGATACGGGATTTTAATGCATTAGGACTTTGGCAAGGTGCTTCCTACGCTGCGGTTCCTGGAGTACGGCCCTTTCAGTTAAAAAATCCTGATCTGAAATGGGAGACTACCAAACAGACGGATATTGGATTGGATGTCGGTTTGTTTGATAACAGGATAACTTTAAATGCCGGGTATTATTATAAAAAGACAGAGGACCTTTTACTGGAAGTACCCCTACCAAGATCTTCTGGTTTTGTTTCAGTTGCCCAAAATTCAGGTGAAATAGAAAATAAGGGATGGGAATTAGGCTTTAGCGTAGATGTTTTTGGGGGGTCAAAGGAATTACAATGGAGCATCAATGGGAATATTGCAGGAAACAAAAATAAGGTGCTTAAATTGGTGGCACCGTTCAACGTATATAACAGGGATCTCTTTAGATATGAAGAAGGTTATCCTATGTATTCTTTTTACATGCATAAGCAGACCGGTGTAGATCCGGAAACAGGCGATATTCAATTTGAGGATGTGAATGGTGATGGAGAATTTTCGACAAGTAGCGATAGAAGGATTGTGGGAGATGCCAATCCTGATTTTTTTGGTGGATTAACAAATACTATAAATTATAAGGGTTTTGATCTTTCATTTTTATTTCAGTTTTCATATGGTAACGAGCAATTAAACCTGACCAGGTTTTTTATGGAGCATGGTGGAAGTCGGAGTACAAACTTTTTGACAACACAATTGGATAGATGGCAAAAGCCAGGCGATATAACCGAGGTTCCGAGATTGTCTGCTGGCAACTATGCTTCTGACCTTCGGCCTTCAAGGTTTGTTGAGGATGCATCCTACTTACGTTTAAAAACAGTTTCCCTTGGTTATACAATTCCTGAAAATCTTGTTAGTAAACTCTACTTGGCATCCGCTAGAGTTTATGTGTCCGGTCAAAATGTTTTAACATTCACCAATTACTCCGGTTTAGATCCAGAATTAACAGGAACCGCCTCAAACAATTTGACCAAAGGAATTGAGTTCTTCACTCCGCCTTCCCCAAGGGTCTTTACTATTGGATTGAATTTGAATTTTTAGTCTCCAAATCACAAAATAGAAATATAAAAATATACTATTATGAAAGACAATTTAATTGGTTTCGTTCATGGAACTTGTATAAAAAAACAATGGTCTCTTCTTACTGGCCTAATTGCTTTAGGGATGTCTTTGCTTATATCTTGTGACAAAATACTGGAAAGGGAGCCTCTGGACGAGGTGAATGAGGCCAAAGTAGTTACAGATCAAGTAAGCGCTAATGCTGCCGTTGCCGGTTTATATAACGAATTGCAAAGTAGTGACTATTACGGGGATAATTATCTTATCATCGGTGATGTTTCGTCGGATATAGCGCAGAGCATAGGAACTTGGGATTTTTACAGGGAGATGGATACCTATCAAGTATCTGCAGCCGGAAATACCGAAAATGACAACTTTTACACCCGGGCCTATGCAGCTATTAATTTAGCAAACAATATTTTAGAGAAGATACCAGAACTTTCCAATATCTCAATGGAAGATAGGGATCCTATGCTTGGCGCAGCGTATTTCATTAGGGGTCTAGCAATGTTTGATATGACACGTTTGTATGGAGGGGTGCCCAATGTAGTCGGCACAATGGGCGTTCCCATTATCACGCAGGCGACAAATTCCCTGTCCGAATTGCAGTATCCCGCCAGGCCCACCTTGGAAGAATCCTATTTGGCTGTAGAGCAAGATCTTTTAACGGCACTGGATCTCCTACCTGAGTCAGCTGATAAATCTACGGCTTCAAAAGGAGCTGCAAGAGCATTATTGTCCAGGCTATATCTTTATTTGAGAAAATATAACGAGGCGGCTTCGTATGCAACAGCTGTTATTTCTGATCCCAACTATTCACTTAATCCGAATTTTGAAGATGTTTTTGCTACGAAGCTGGGAACTGAATCTATCTTCGAACTAAATTTCAACAGTAGTGACCAGAGTGGCATCAGGAACTGGTATAATCCCAATGGTGGCCGTGGGGATTTGACCACACATGAACCTTTTTACGAACAGGCTACTGCGAATCCAAATGACGTTAGAGGTAAGTTATTCGGTTTTTCGGAATCGAACGGCCATTTTCAGACCAAATATCAGAAGCCAGGAGGGATCGATAATATCATGATATTGAGATTAGCCGAAATGTACTTAAATAGGGCCGAGGCGAGGGCAAATATGAATGATATAGAAATGGCCATTGAAGATTTGAACGTTATTCGAGTACGAGCTGGTATTGGAGAAATAGCTCCGGCTCCAACTACCAAAGAAGAACTTTTAACTGCCATATACACCCAAAGTAAACTGGAATTTGCTTTTGAGGGTCACCGCTATTTTGATTTGATGCGTACGGGCAAAATCCTGGAAGTTTTACAGAATATTCCGAGAATGAACGGTCCTGCTGTAAGTCTTCCTGAAATAGGAAAAGCCGTATTCCCAATACCCAATTTTGAGCTGGATGCCAATCCAAACCTTGTGCAAAATGAAGCCTACCGTTAAACCCAACATATATAAACTATGAAATATTTTTCCATATCAAAAAAGATCGGCTATTTAATAATGGGCCTTTTTCTACTGATACCGACCCATAAAGTACTTTCCCAAGAGTCGGCAATAGACTCGACCACATTTCAGACTATGAAATATCGTGTAGTGGGTCCCTATCGTGGTGGAAGATCCACAGCAATAGCAGGGCATTCCGATCGAGTCGATGAATATTATTTTGGCGCCACCGGTGGTGGGTTATGGAAAACCACAGATGGCGGGTTCAGTTGGGACCCGGTCACGGATGGCCAAATTAAAGCATCTTCTGTAGGTGCAGTGGATATCTCAGATAGCAATCCGGATATCGTGTACATTGGTATGGGGGAATCTGAATTTAGGGGCAATATTATGCAGGGAGATGGTATTTATAAATCAATCGATGCCGGTAAAACCTGGGAAAACGTTGGTCTTAAAGAATCGCAGACCGTAGCCCGCGTCCGAATCCATCCGACAAACCCAGAAATAGTTTATGCTGCCGTACTCGGCCATCCTTTCGGTCCAAACGAAGAACGTGGGGTCTTTAAAACCACCGATGGTGGAAAATCCTGGAAGAAAATATTATATAAGGGACCTAAAGCTGGTGCCGTGGATTTGATCATAGATCCCAATGACCCTGAAATAATTTATGCCTCGATTTGGGAAGTTTATAGAAAACCATGGAAGATGTGGGGTGGGGGTGGTGCATCTGGTCTTTTTAAATCTTCGGACGGTGGTGCAAACTGGATAGAACTATCTGATAAATCGGGAATGCCCGAAGGTCCAATCGGTAAAATAGGTATTACCGTTTCTCCACTTGATTCTAACCGTGTATGGGCAATCGTGGAGGCCAATGATGGCGGTGTCTTTCGTTCAGATGATGGCGGAATGACCTGGAAACATATTAACGATGATCGTAAGCTGCGACAGCGAGCCTTTTACTATACACGAATCTACGCGGATCCTCAAGATAAGGAGATCGTTTATGTAACGAATGTTGATCTCTGGAAATCTACCGATGGCGGGGAGAATTTTGATAAGGAAATCAAGGTCCCCCATGGTGATAATCATGATTTGTGGATTGACCCCAAAAATAACCAACGTATGGCCGAAGCCAATGATGGCGGGGGAACTGTCTCTGTAAATGGCGGAAAAACATGGACAGATGAAGACTTTCCCACGGCACAACTTTATCATATAACCGCAACCAATGATTTTCCTTATTTTGTAGCGGGAGCGCAACAGGACAACAGTACCATAGCTGTTCCGAGTGAAGGATGGGACTTTCTGACCGCCCGCGGAAATACTATAAAAAAACTCACGCCCTCTTTTTCTGTCGGCGGTGGTGAAAGCGGCTATATTGCCCAGGATCCCACAGATCTGGACATATTCTATGCTGGAAGTTACTCTGGAGTGCTTACCAGAATTAATAGAAGAACCGGAGAAAGACGCCGGATAGAACCATATCCTCGATATTTTATGGGAAATGCGGCTGAAACTCTGCCCGAGCGCGTTCACTGGACCTATCCCATCGTTTTTTCTCCCCTTGAAGATAGGTTGTATGTGACATCTCAGCATGTATGGACTACTACCAGCGAAGGACAGTCTTGGGAAAAGATAAGTCCCGATTTGACTTATGCGGATCCGCAAACAATGGGTGAAAGTGGAGGTGAGGTAACACTTGACATGAGTGGCCCTGAATTATATGCAACTATTTACGCTTTGGCACCTTCTTATCATGATGTTAATACCATTTGGGCAGGGTCAGATGATGGACTGGTTCATATAACCCGTAACCAAGGAAAGTCTTGGGAGAACATTACCCCGCCTGATTTACCTAAAAATTCAAGGATCAGTATTATCGATGCTTCTCGCCATAAAAAGGGAACAGCTTATATGGCGGTAAAACGGTATCAAATGGACGACCGTTCCCCATATATTTATAGAACCGATGACTATGGAAAAACGTGGCAAAAAATCGTTAAGGGAATTTCAGAAGGTGATTTTGTTCATGCAGTCCGGGAAGATATTATTAGGCGGGGTTTATTATATGCAGGTACGGAGCATGGCATGTATGTTTCCTTTAATAATGGTGAAATGTGGAACCCACTCAATTTAAACCTTCCAGATGTAGCCATACGTGATTTGGTAGTAACCGAAAAAGATATAGCTATTGCTACCCATGGAAGATCTATGTGGATTTTAGACGATATATCGCCGTTGAGGGAATACGATAAAGCCAAAGAAAATAAAGACTTGTATTTGTTTAAGCCTTATTATGCCGTAAGAAGGGTACAGGATGCAATTTTTCACTATGATCTTGCTCAAGAAGCGGATAGTTTAACCATAGAAATTTTAGATAATTCTGGCAAAATCATTCAAAAGTTTAAAGCTGATAAAACGAAGACCAAAGAATTGAAGGATAAGCAGTCCGCAGAGAAAAAGTTGGCGGGAAGTTCTAAAGAAAATGTGGGCAGTATAGAGCAAGATTCAACTAATACAGCAGGTACAGGTGGTGAAGAATCACTTGAATCGGCAAATGGCTACAAAGCTCCACCGCTCCCAACCTCTAATAAGGGTCTGAATATTTACAGTTGGGATTTGCGATATCCTGGCGCTACCGTGTTTGATGATATGATTTTATGGAGTGCCAGGCCAGAAAAAGGTCCACTGGCATTACCGGGTAAATATGAGATACGGATTACCGCTGATGGAAAAACGGAAAGTCAATTCTTTGAAATTAAATTGGATCCTAGGCTGGAAAATATTACAGAATCGGATATAAAGGAACAATTTGATTTAGCGATGAAAATAAGGGACAAAGTTAGCGAAGCCAATGAGGCAGTAATTAAAATTAGGGGTTATAAGAAAGACATGGGGAAAAATATCTCATCTAAGACTTTAGAAAAATTGAACAGTATAGAGCAACAAATCTATCAGGTTAAAAATGAAAGTAGACAGGATCCCTTAAATTTCCCTATTAAACTTAACAATAAGATCGCTAGTCTGGGTGCAATTGTAGATAGTGGGGAGGCAAAACCTACAGATGGTTCCTACACAGTATTTAGAGAGCTTTCAGATGAGCTCTCCGTGCTTATAAACGAAATCAATAAAGTCTTGTTAGGTGATAAAATGAACAAAAAAACGATTGAGGATTAAGGTATGACTTGATTTCATGTATATCCAGTGCTTTTAGCTTGAATCTATCCACAAAAAAATAAAAATTGCGCAGTTGACTGGCAGCTGTGCAATTTTCTTTTGTAAAATAGTGATTAATCACAGAGTTTTCTCTTAGAAAAAAAAGGATAGGGATACGCCAGGGTCTATGGCGAAAGTGCAGGACACTGGCGTTAATAAAGACGGAGGTTACCTACGAGAAAGTGGTCGTCTCATAAATATCACAGCTCACATCCAATCAATCGGGCCTTTATCACAGAACACAGAAGGTGACCGTTCTAGAAGCAGGATCACATACCTCGGCCCGTGAACGGGTTTATTATAACCATGATCATACAAATGCCGGTGACTTTTTCAATGGGGAACAGGTCGCACATAGGAGTAGGTTATATGTTAAATGTTATTGAATGATTGATAATCCCATCTGGGTTATCAACGGTTCAACACCCCAAAAACAACATCATGAAATAATTGGAAATTAAAATAGTAACTTTTAAAAACAGAACCAATCCCTTTCATTGGAGTTCTTTGTTATGGACCGGTCGTTTACTTTAATTTTTACATGTCTTTTTTTATCCACCTAAAGCTATGCATGTTCTTTAAGCTGACCCTCATAAGGTATTCGTCTTCACATATATAATTGAACAACCTATCCGGGAATCCACATCCTCCACGATCTCTTGCTTTTATTAAAACACCGGCAAGCGGGTAAAATGTATTTCTATACTCACCTATCTTATAAAGTTCCTCTTCAAATTCGAGTGCTTCCTTCGTGTCGCATATTAATAAAGAATCTCTGCCCTCACTGATCCTTTTTGCACATTCCAACCGTCCGGTAAAACTTGCTATTTTACCCTTTTTACTGATCCTTTTGCAAGCCCGAAATAAAACGGGCCTTGTTCTTGGTAGATAATTCTTTAAAACGATATCCCACACATCAAAGAAAGCCTTCCTTTTTTCTTCGGGACCAGTAAGGATCCAATTACCAATAAACCTCCTTGTTTCTTTGGTTATGGTGGCATCTTCTTTTAAAATATCGATTAAATTCTGAGCTATTTCACTCTTCATATCTTTTGACAATCTATATTGAAATTTCTTGTCCATATCTTTTATAAAAATATTACAAGTCGTTTCAGTCTAAATAATGGTTAATTTATTGTATCAATTTCACACTCCCACACACACAAAATTAAAAATTCGCAAAGATTTTAAAAAAGAGGCGGTGGCAATATAGCCCTCATACTATTAAGATACTCGGACGGCTGCCCATATTGGAACCAAACGCACTGGGAGAGGTTTTAGAGGGAATAGTAATTGAAGGTACTGAAGGCAGGGACTAAGGGGGAAATACCAGAAGAGGAAGTGGGATTTGAGGATTTATATTTGAATGTGTCCAGAAAAAGGTTCGATATTGTTACCGTTGCCAAGTTGAAGAAATCAGAACAAATGTTTAAAAATTCAAATAAAGGATATATTTTATGCGCTTTTCACTGGAGAAGGAATAGCTTGTTTCGAAGAAGCTGAAATTAGGTACAGCGACGAAAACGATAATGTAATTTTTAAACAAACTTGCCATCCAGAGAGTTTCCCAGCGGATAAATTTAGCTATCAAGTGATTATTAATTACAACTCGGTGCTGATTTTTAGTCCAGGATTCAGCACCGAATCTAGCATCTTTTTAGGGACATCATTTGGCATCAAACGATCACAGGAAAATAAAAAAAGCCCACAAACATTTTGTTTGTGGGCTTTTGATGTCATTTGACATCATTTTCAGCGGAGAAAGAGGAACTCGAACTATGGTTTTAAAACACTGAAATACAAATGTTTAAATTGACAAATTGTCCTTTAGCACAGAATTCAGCACCACTCTGCATATTTTCGGTCTTGATCCCGATATTTTCCTACCCTGTTATGAAATGATTTCAAATGATGTTAATTCACTTGGTGTCCGCTATATTTTGAAAGTCTTTCTAAATGACCGTTGAAATACTTAAAAATTCCCTCGGCACAATTTTTGTTAAAGTTTATATTTGCCCTTCTGTATACGATCTCGGCCTCCGGGCTGTTGGATAACTGCCAGCCCAAAAGATAGAGGCTATACACATAGATCACCGCCGTCAGGTACATGAAACCTTTTTCCATGGGGATTTAACTTATATCTATTGCCCAGACTTGGTCGGGGCGTTCGATCTTCAGTCCGCGTAACAGGTAGGGATGGATATATTTTGCCTTGCCCGGCGTACTCAGGTTGCGCTTTGGGTATAGCGCATTGATGCACATCTTGGCATGAGCCGCCTTACCCTATTATGATTGTCCGTAATTCCGTGCTCCGCCAGATCATCCTGTAGGCGCAGCATCCCATAGGCCGGGTTCTCCAGGGGGATCCTGTCCATAAGCCTCATTAGTTCAAGGTCGTCCCGGCTTTCGCCCCGTGGCCTGTAGTAGAGGCTGCTCCTATTGACCTCCAGAAGTCCGCACTGCTCCGTTTGCTCAGGGAACCGTGGTCGCAGACCAATTTTCTGCGCTGGACTACACTCCGGTCTTCCATAAGCTTTTTTTAAAAAGTTGTTTCTCCACCTCAAGCTTGCCTATCTTCTGGTAGAGCTCGCCCATTTGCCGCTCGGGATCCTCCTTTTTGACGATATTGTAATCAAAGGCCTTTTCGGCATTGTTCAGGAATTCCCATTTCCACTGGCTTATCTGGTTGGGGTGCAGCTCGAAACGACCCGTAAGTTCAGATAAGGTCTCACGCTCCTTAAGGGCCCATACGGTAACATTCATCTTAAAGGCCGTTGTGGATTTACGCTTGGTTCTCTTCATTGTCACAAGTTTGAAGTTAATGAAATTTTAACTTAACCTATGGTCTAGATTTACGGGAGTATTACAACCTCTTAAATTTTTTATGGCACAGTGGGGAAGGCCCCCACGTGGCAGAGATGATGGGTGTGGCCATATCTTCATTGCCCCTGTCCCAGCTGTTTTTATCGCAATTACAATATTCATAATTCTCTTTATCTTCAATATCCCTTTCTTAGAACCTGGCCAGATGGATCGCGCTGCCCCTTCCGGCCAATGTTCCCAATTTGTACACAAATCCATCCATTTTGGCATAGCACACTTATGAGAACTTACTGTTTGGAATCAAAAATTACCTCTTTCTTCATTCTAAGTTGGTCCCTTATGAACCGCCCCCCGTGGGAATCGATATTTGATGGGTTTCGAAATCTGCTTTTGCCCATGCCATCACCTCTGCCCATTCACTCAGGATCCAGGGTCATTATACTTTTTAATTTACTATTCTTAATAGATTTATTTTTAAAGTATTTTAGAATCCAACGCTTGATTCATATTTAAAAGAGATTAGTATCTTACCACCAGCAGAGACCTGCGTGGATTTCAACCAGAATTATTGTGGGGGCTATTTTTTAAAAATATAAAATAATAAATTGATATAGCACGTACCAATAACAACCGTTTTGCCAATACGCTGCCAATGCTCAACGAGAATAACATAGGCGCGATCAATTGGAGCCTTGTTAATGGGAAGACCAATACCAACTATGCTTGGGACACACCCGTTCCCAGCGGCGAGTTGCCTGTGGAATGGTTTCATGATGTCTTCCATAAAGATGGCACGCCATACTGTTAGGATCAAGTGGATCTTATTAAGAAGCTGAATGTAGAAGGGGAGAAAAAGAAATAAAAGCTCTCGCCCCTTAAAATGAATGCGATAAAAGTTTCCAAAGGTAATTCTGTTGAATATCTTTGGGAACTTTTTAACTTAAATGAAATGAAAATGTGGCCTTGTGATTTTAAGAGTTGGCATGTTGCAGTGGTGTTGCTTTGTACCGGTCCCCTATTCGCGCAGCAAAACCAAATTCTTTTTGAGCTATTGCCCACATCCAAAACAGGGATCGATTTTGCAAACCAGTTGAGCGAGAGCGATACGCTCAACATTTTAAATCAGGCCAATATTTATAATGGTGGGGGCGTGGGCATCGGTGATTTTAATCGTGATGGAATGATGGACGTTTATTTTGCCGCAAATATGGTCTCCAATAAACTGTATTTAAATACCGGTAAAATGAAGTTTAAGGACATTACTGAAACGGCTAAGGTGAATGGTAGTGGTAGGTGGTGCACAGGTGTTTCAGTAGTGGATATAAATCAGGATGGCTGGCCAGATATTTACGTTTCGGCCTCCTTTCGTAGCGATCCAAAACTGCGTACCAATCTTCTGTACATTAATCAAGGCCTTGATAAAAAAGGGGTTCCCATTTTTGAAGAATCTGCGGAAGCTTACCGGCTGTCCGATACTGGTTTTAGTACTCAGGCCTATTTTTTGGACTATGATAAAGATGGTGATCTTGATATGTATCAGGTGACCAACGAGATCTACGATACCAAAACCCCAATACGCTATCGTCCCAAACTGACCGATGGAAGCGCCGAAAATACGGATCGTCTTTATCGCAATGATGGAAATGATACATTTAGCAATGTTACCCAAGAAGCCGGGGTGACCATTGAGGGCTGGGGCCACGCTGCCGCAATATCAGATTTTAACGGGGACGGCTGGCTAGATATTTATGTTGCAAATGATTTCATCTCTAACGACTTGCTCTACATCAATAATCAGAACGGTACTTTCACAAACCGTCTTGACGATTATTTTAAGCACACTGGCTGGAACGCCATGGGTACAGACGCGGCCGATATCAATAACGACGGCCTTGTAGATCTTATCTCGCTGGAGATGCTGCCCGAAAACAACCTGCGCAAAAAACGGATGCTGAGCGGTAATGAATATTATAACTACATAAATAATGAGCAGTACGGCTACAATCCGCAATATATACGTAATGTGCTTCAGATAAACAGTGGCTCCACGCCCGATGGCCACCCCATATTTGACGACCTTGCGTATATAAGCGGCGTCTATCAGACTGACTGGAGTTGGTGCCCGCTCGTGGCAGATTTTGACAACGACGGTTACCGGGATATGATCATCACAAACGGCCTGCCCCGCGATGTAACAGATCTCGATTATATAGGTTACGACAATGGGCAGAGCGGCGCGTCACAGAGTTTTACCCTAAAAATGACCGATGCGCTCCCGGTCGTTAAACTGGCAAATTATTCTTTTAAAAACAATGGTGGAAAAGGCTTTACGAATACCTCAAAGGCCTGGGGCCTTGACAAACTTTCGTTTTCCAACGGTGCGGCATACGCAGATCTTGACAATGATGGCGACCTTGACGTGGTCATCAACAACATCAACGGCCCTGCATTCATCTATGAAAACACCCTTAAAAAAAGGGATGCAAACTATTTAAGCGTCTTGTTCCAAAGTAGCAGGGATGTTTCCAATAATAATATCGGGACAACCATCCGCCTATTTTATGATAATGGAAAACAGCAATATTACGAGCATAACCCAACGCGCGGTTATTTATCCACAGATGATGACCGGGCGCATTCTGGTCTGGGCAATATAAAAAAAGTGGATTCCCTGTTCGTGACATGGCCAGATGGAAAGGTGCAAAAACTGACTTCGGTAGAGACCAATGAATCATTGAACGTCTATCATGCGGATGCCGATATGGTTTCTACGAAAATGAAAAAACCTACAGACCAAGCCCTATTCCAAAATGCAAATACAGCATACGGAATAAATTATAAGCCCACCGAAACCGATTTTGCAGATTACAACATCCAGCGAACCCTACCGCATAAACTGAGCCAGTACGGGCCGGGCATTGCTGTGGGCGATATAGATGGTGACGGGCTTGATGACTTTTACTTAGGGGGATCGTCAGACCATCCAGGCGTATTTTTTATGCAGGATAAAAAGGCAAAGTTCACTTTGGACTCCACACGATTGGTCGTTAAGGACGATATTCTTTATGAGGATATGGGCGTGCTCCTTTTTGATGTTGATAATGACGATGACCTCGATCTGTATGCCGTAAGCGGCAGTTATGAAATACCTGCGCAGAACTCCATAAGCAACGACCGCCTGTTCCTTAATAATGGAAAAGGCCGGTTTACAAAGACTAAAGATGCCCTGCCCGCTGATCTTACCAATGGCTCCTGTGCCAAGGCGGCAGATTTTGACGGCGATGGTGACCTTGATCTATTTGTGGGTGGGCGTGTCGTTTCGGCGGGATACCCAGCTGCACCCAGAAGTTTTCTGCTGGAAAATAACGGCGGAACTTTCACCGATGTTACAGATTCCTACCTTCCCAAGCTAAAGAACATCGGTATGGTCACCGATGCGCTGTGGAGCGATTTTAATGGAGATGGCCGGGCAGATCTTATTGTGGTGGGCGAGTGGATGGCGCCGACTTTTTTGGAAAATATGGGCAATACGCTCCGGGAGGTCAAAACGGGCCTTAAAAACAAAACCGGATGGTGGAACAGTCTGGTTGCCGGCGATTTTGACAACGACGGCGATATGGATTACGTAGCCGGAAACCTCGGCCTAAACAGTAATTACACGGCCACGCCCGAAGAGCCCATGACCATTATCGCTAAAGATCTGGATGTCAATGGTAGCACAGATGCAATGGTTTTTTGTTTTATGAAGGGGGAAGATGGCAAGCGGCGCTCGTATCCCGTGGCCACAAGGGATGATCTAGTGGCGCAGATCATTAGCATGCGCAAAAAGTTCCCCACCTATACCTCCTATGGTCAGGCTGCAATGAGCGATATCTGGAGCGCAGAAGATGAAAAAGGAGGAATAAGGCTGAGCGCCACAGAAATGAGGAGCAGTTACATACAAAATATGGGCAATGGCAAGTTTAAACTATCGCCCCTGCCTTTTGAAGCTCAGGCAGCCCCCATTTACGGTATGCTGGCAAAGGATGTTGATCTTGACGGAAATCTTGACCTCCTTATGGTGGGCAACGACTACGGCATGGATCCCAACAGTGGTAGGCACGACGCGCTCAAGGGCTTGTGCCTTAAGGGAGATGGTAAAGGTGGTTTTGCGGCAATACCTTTGCAGGAGGCCGGTTTTTATGTTCCTGGCGATGCAAAAGGCTTGACAACTGCCGTTACGGCAAAAAACAGTGAAATTTACATTGCCACACAAAATCAGGATAGTTTGCTCGTTTTTAATGCAGTCCACCGGTCAAGCGAGAATGGGGATCACGCTGAGCACAGTGTCAAAAAATGGATCGATCTAAAGTCCAACGATTTTGCAGCAGACATTATATATAAGGACGGAAGCAAAAAACATTTGGAATTTTATTATGGTTCCACCTATTTGTCCCAATCCTCGCGCAAATTCGCCATTGAGAAAGAGGCACAAATAATAACCATTACCACATTTGACGGAACAAAAAGAGAATTATTATGAAACGATATCTGGCGCAGGCACTTTTTTTGACCATATTTTTTTCAGGGGTTTCCTTTGGGCAGGAAAAGGCGAAGACTGATCAAGCAAACTATATACACCGTGCCATTAAAGCGGTGACCGATGTAATGGTCTATGACATCTATTCTCCGCCCGTGACCAGCCGTACCTACGCCTATATTTCGGTGGCCGGTTATGAGGTAATACGGAAAGGGAACCCTAACTATTTGACCTTTGCCGGGCAGTTGAACGGGCTTAACAATATACCGGCACCCGAAAAAGGCAAAGAATATAATTCAATTTTAGCTGCTGTTGAGGCTATTATTACCACGGGGAAAACGATGGTGATCTCTGAAAAAAAACTGACCGATTTTGAGAGGGGAATTCTTGACGAATTTAAAAATGCCGGTATACCGCACGATGTAATGGATAATTCTATCAAGTATGGTAAGATCGTGGCGCAGCATATTATAGCATGGGCCGCCACAGATCACTATAAGGAAATCAGATCTTTGCCCGATTATAGTGTAAAACAAGGAGCGGCTTATTGGAAACCTACCCCGCCGGCCTACATTAAAGCTGTTGAGCCAAACTGGAATAAACTGCGTACGTTTGTCATTGACTCTGCACAACAGTTTAGGCCAGAGGCTCCACCAGAGTTTTCTGTAGATACTTTAAGTACATTTTATTCGGACGTCGCTGCCGTTTATCAAAAAGTAAATAAAAACAGTGTCGAAGAAAAGGAGATTGCCAATTTTTGGGATTGCAACCCTTTTAAGATGAACGTTCGGGGCCACGTTATGTATGCTACCAAAAAAGTTTCGCCTAATGGCCATTGGATGAACATCACTCGTCTGACCTGTGAAGAATCAGGTGCAGATGGAATAAAATCTGCTGAAGCGTACGCACGTGTGGCTGTGACCCTTGCCGATTGTTTTATCAGCTGTTGGGACGAGAAGTACCGCAGTTCGGTCATTAGGCCCGAAACATATATAAATAAATATATTGACCCAAATTGGCTACCTGTGCTACAGACCCCACCCTTTCCGGAATATACAAGCGGTCATAGTATGGTTTCTTCAAGTGCTGCAATCGTCTTAACTAAACTGTTCGGTCCTGATTTTTCATTTTTGGATACCACCGAGCTGGAATTTGGTCTGCAGCCGCGAAAATATAAATCTTTTATAGATGCCGCAAAGGAAGCCGCAATTAGCCGCTTTTATGGAGGAATTCATTATATGCCTGCCATCATTAATGGTCAAAAAGAAGGATTTGCACTTGGCAGATATGTTGATGAAAGACTGACTACCGAAAATTCTGAAAATCCCTCCCAACGTTGAGAAAAATTGCTTAGCTATGTTGGTCAATGGTTAAATAATTCATTGACTATTTTGAAACTTTGGATTCTTAATTTTTAGATTCAAAATCTAAAATGCTTATTTAGTCGATCCTTATGAACTCGCCATTCGTTTGATTATCAACATATTATTGTTGATAAAAGCCTCTAAATACATGTCCGATATTGCAGGTTAATGGGTAAATTGAGGTCAAAACCTTGCAAGATATGTTGGGAAAGACCAAGCCACAGAACCAAGGGGATCTATTCTGCCCCCTTTTGACGGATTTCATCGATATGCGCCACGAGCTCGTCCTTTTGGCCCAAAAGATCGACTGGGGTTATTTTGAGTCGGAGTTCGCGCCGCTCTATTCCAGGGTCGGGCAGCCGGGGATGCCGATCCGTTTTTCGGTGGGCTGCCTGCTGCTCAAGAGGATATACGACCTTGGCGATGAGACGCTTGCGGACGCGTGGGTCATGAACCCCTACATGCAGTACTTCACGGGCGGGGCGCGCTTCATGCACGGGTTTCCGTGCGACCCCAGCGATTTCGTACACTTCCGAAAACGGATCGGCGAGGGCGGGGTCGAGAGGATCTTCGCGCACTCGGTGCTGCTGCACGGGAGGGAGGCACAGGGCAGGATGCAGATGTCCGACACCACGGTGCAGGAGAACAACACCACCTTCCCCACGGACGCGAAGCTCGCCAAGAGGGTCATCGACAGGTGCAACAAGATCGCCAAAAAGGAGGGCGTCGAGCAGCGCCAGAGCTACAAGAGGGTGAGCAAGCAGCTGGTCAGGGACAGCTACAACGGGCGCCATCCGAGACGGCGGAAGAGGGCCAAAAAAGCCCAGCGCAAGCTCAGGACGGTCGCCGGCAGGCTGGTCCGAGAGCTCGAGCGCAAACTGGGGGACGGCGCAAAAGAAAAATACTCATCCGAGATGGAACTGTTCAAGAAGGTACTGTCACAGAAAAGGGGCGAAGGCAACAAGGTCTATTCGCTGCACAAACCCCACACGGCCTGCATCGCCAAGGGCAAGGCGCACAGGAAGTACGAGTTCGGCAACAAGGTTGGCATCATGGCCACCACAGGGGGGCGCATCATCATAACGGCCGTGGATGCCTTCATGGGCAACCCCAATGATGGCAAGACCATCGGGCCACTGCTCGAACAGGGGGCGAGGCTATTGGGCCACCGCCCAAAAGAGGTCGTCTATGACCGTGGCGGCAGGGGGCGGGCGAAAATCGGGGACACCATCATAACGACCCCAAAGCCACCATTGAAGGGGGACACGGACTATCAGAGGAGGAAAAAGCGCAAGAAATTCAGGCGCAGGGCGGGCATCGAACCCGTGATCGGCCACCTGAAAAAGGACTTCAGAATGGCACAGAACTATCTTGGCGGCAAAAAAGCGCCCAAGATAAACGCCATGTTGGCCGCCACCGGATGGAACCTCAAGAAATTAATGGAGAAACTGGTGGAGAAAACTTTATCTGCCCTGTTCAGAATACTTGGCTATCAAATTTTACGCCCATCCAAAATCATTTTTGGTAATTGGTAAGGATCGACTATTTAAATTATGATATTTTAATCAAAATCATATCCTTTAACAAATTGATAATGACGTACAATATTTCGAAAAAAAGAAAAAACTGATTTTTTTAAATGTCAATAATAGAAAAACAACTCAAAAAAGCTGGAATAAACGTAAAAAATACAGTTAATAGAAGCACTGTGGACTAAAAAAAGGGAAAAACTAAAAATTTATATTTAATATTACTTAACGAAATATTAAGAATCTGGATGATCAAATATTGGTTAAGTTATTGTTTTTGAGTATATTATATTTTTTTTTACAGTCCCTATTAAATATTTTACACATAAATATTAAACTTAAATTACCTAATTAACATAAAAATTTATGAAATTAATATTCTAAATTAGAAATCTTTCATAAATTGGTCTCATAGAAATTATTAACTAAAACGATTTTCTTATCACTATTTTTAGTGTATTTATTTTTTAATTTTCGAAATCGTTATAGTAATCGTCTAAAACGATTTCGTGTTATAATAATTCAATTAGCACAAAATAATGTTTGAAAATGAATTGTATCCTTTAATTATAATTATAAAAATTTGCAAATTCAACCTTAAATGAAAATCAATGAAAACAAAATTACTCAAAATGCTCAAACAGAGCGCACCCATACTTCTCGGGCTTTTCCTTTTGCTGGTCTCTCAGCAGACTTACGCGCAGGAACGAATTGAGGTATCCGGAAGCGTGACCTCGGGTGGGAACCTTAGTGGATCACTTCCCTTTATCAATGTACTCGTAAAAGATAGCAACCGTGGTACCACAACGGACTTTGATGGTAATTATACCATTAGTGTGGATACTGATGCTATATTGGTATTTAGCTATGTGGGCTTTAAGACTAAAGAAGTTCCCGTTGATGGGCAGACTGGGATCAACGTTGTTTTAGAAGAGGATACTGCAGAGCTTGATGAAGTAGTGGTCACGGGCTATTCTTCCCAAGAAAAGAAATCGATCACCGGTGCTATCTCAACCGTAACCGCAGATGACCTTGAGAAAACCCATGGGGGTTCTACGGTAAGTTCTGGATTGGCTGGTACTATCCCCGGGGTAAGTTTCAGAATGCCGGATGGCCGGCCGGGAGCTAGCGCTTCGATCCAGATCCGTAATATGGGTAACCCTTTATATGTGATCGATGGTATCCAGCAGGATCAGGGGCAGTTCAACAACCTCTCTCCTAATGATATTGCAAGTATAACTGTACTTAAGGATGCATCAGCTGCCATTTATGGGGTACGTGCTGCCAATGGTGTGGTAGTTGTGACTACAAAACGTGGTAAAAAAGGCACCCGAAGTACAGTCAATATCAATGCTTATACCGGTTGGCAGAACTGGACCTCTTTTCCTAGTGTGGTCAATGATAGTTATCAGTATCAGTTAGGCGTTGTTGAAGCACAGGTCAATGAGACGGGTACATCGACCATAAGCCCAGAGGAACTGGAAAAATACCGAATAGGTACAGAAAATGGCTATCAGTCCTTTGACTGGAAGGATTTTATTATAAAGAAAAACGCACCACTTACTAATATCAATGTGGCCGCAACTGGGGGATCAGAAAATATAAACTATTATCTCTCGTTTACCCAATTGAGTCAACAAGCAGTGCTTGGTGATGAGTGGACGTTTAAAAGGAGTAATATACAAAGTAATGTTGACGCCAATATTACAGATAATCTGCAGGTAGGTGTACAGATCAACGGAAGGATAGAACGGCGAAGCAATCCCGGCATCCCTGGTGCTGACGATTATTTTTTGCCGCGTTTTGCTATTTTGCGTAACCGCCCTTTTGAGCGCCCATATGCGAATGACAATCCAGAATACCTTGCCGATATAGGCCATAACGAGACCAATTGGGGATTACACAATTTCAAAGTTGGTGGTTATGCTCAAACTGACTGGCGTGTACTACAGACTAATTTTTCTGCGGAATATAACATCCCTTTTGTCGATGGGCTGAAAATTAAGGGGATGTACTCTTATTATATAGCAGACCGGGTTACCGATGGACATGAATATACTTATGATGCGTTTACATACGATGCCGAAAACGACACCTATAACAGGACGGGCGGTAGTACCAACCCTTGGAGGGAGCGGGGAACTCAAAAAATCATAAAGAACACCTATCAAGGGCAGATTAATTATAAACAGTCTTTTGGCGATCATACGGTAGAGGCCTTGGGTATTGTAGAGCGTTATGATACCCGGGATTTTGGAACTTTTGTGCATTCAGTGCCAGAAACAAATACCTTGCCTTTGATTTATTTTCCAGAAATAGATACCTATAACGACTATGATAATGAGGAGGCTCGGATAGGATATATTCTTCGCCTCAACTATAATTATAAGGACAAATATTATCTTGAGTTTTCAGGCAGGAGAGATGCCTCGTGGAAATTTGATCCCAGCAAGCGTGTAGGTTATTTTCCAGGAGGGTCTGCCGGTTGGAGGATTACAGAAGAACCTTTTGTACAAAATTTGCTGGGGAATGAGAGTCTTCTAAATAACTTTAAATTAAGGGTTTCTTATGGAGAATTAGGTGATGATGATTTGGGAGATATATTGGGTCCGTATGATTACTTGACTGGATATAATTATAACCAAGGAAGTCCGGCTATTTTTAATGATGACGCTGTCGTACCAGCGAGAGATAAAGGGCAGATAGTCAATAATATTTCTTGGTTAAAGAGCAAGATCTTTGATATAGGGGCAGATATGTATCTATTTGATAATAAACTCTCAGCGACCTTTGATTATTTTTATAGGAAGCGAACAGGATTGCCGCAGGCTAAGTATGATGTTTTGGTTCCTAGTGAATTGGGCTATGGTCTCCCATTGGAAAATCTGAGTAGTGATGCGCAATATGGGTTTGAGGGAGCATTGGCTTATGCCGATAAAATTGGTGAGTTGTCTTATAATGTGTCGGGGAACGCCTCGGTTTCCAGAAGTAAATTTCTAAATTCATATAAACCGCGCTGGAACAACTCTTGGGACCATTACCGTTCTTCGGGCGAAAATCGATATAACACCATATTTTGGGGGTTAGAGACCATTGGTCAGTTTCAGTCTGAAGAACAGATCGCTGATTATGAGATCGATAATGATGGAGAAGGGAATAGGACCATGCTTCCAGGGGATCTTATATATAATGACCTAAATGGGGATGGGCGAATTGATGGTTATGATGAAAAGCCTATTGGGTATAATAATTTTAATCCGCTTGTCAATTTTGGTTTTAGTCTTAATCTTAATTACAAACATTTTGATTTTACTGCTACATTTTCCGGTGCGACCGGATTCTCTTGGAACCAAAACTATGAAACGCGCTGGGCTTACCAGAACAATGGGGCACTTAACAAAATATTTTTAGATAGATGGCGCCACGCAGATCCCTATGATGCCAGTAGTGAGTGGCTGCCCGGTAAATATCCGCCCTTACGCTATAACAAGGGAGGGCATAACAGTTATAGAAATTCTGATTTCTGGTTACATAATGTATGGTACCTTAAATCTAGGACACTTGAACTGGGTTATACAATGTCCAAAGAACTTTTGAATAAGGTCAACATACAGAAGTGTAGGTTTTATATCAATACCAACAACCTTTTTCGTTTTGACAACCTGAGCCAATATGGTGTAGATCCCGAGGTGGCTGCAGACAATGGCCTAGAATACCCACAGAACAGTTTTGTCAACTTGGGTGTAAACCTTTCTCTATAAAAACAAAAAAAAATAATGTGATGAAAATACATATATATATCTATTTATTATTGGTTACTGGGATCCTTATCTCCTGTAGTTCGGATTCTGAATTTCTGGATCGACCACCCTCCAATATCTTGACGCAAAGTCAGGTATTTAATGACCCCGATATAGTTTTGGCGGTAGTTGCAGATCTTTATAATCGATACAATGATTTCGGAACGATCACAAACTGGCCCAGCATCGCCGATTTTAACGTGGCTTTTTGGTCAGAAGCTGGACAATATGGTCATTTTGAGGATGGCGGCTGGGGCTATGGCTCCTGGGCCACATGGGATTATGGCTACATCCGGGAGCTCAATCTGTTTTTACAGCGCTTGGAAGAATCCACAGAGTTGGATGAAGGGGTTAAATCCAGATTTGCGGCGGAAGGCCGTTTTCTTAGGGCCTCGTATTATTTTGAGCTAGTAAAACGTATGGGCGGCGTACCGCTAATTCTGGAGCCGCTTACTTATGACTTTAGCGGAGATCCCATCTACCTGAGGTACCCGCGTGCCAAAGAGTCTGAAATCTATGACTTTGTGATCAGTGAGGCAGAAGCCATCAAGGATATGCTGCCAGCGGATGCGGGAACGAAGGGCAGGGCTACAAAAGCAGCAGCTCTTGCCATGGAAGCGCGTGCAGCACTCTACGCTGGGTCAATCGCCAAATACGGTGCCACTACCCCACAAGTTTCGCTATCTGGTGGGGAAGTAGGTATTCCTGTTGCAATGGCTCCCGGATATTATAATACAGCATTGACCGCAGCACAGGCAATCATCAATGGAGATGCAGGAAATTATGCTTTATATACCAAGATCACAGGAGACTTATCAACAAATTTTGCCAGTTTATTTTATGATAAATCAAATAACCAAGAGGTTATTTTTGTAGAGGACTTCAAACTAAAAAGCGGTAAGGTACATGGCTTTACCCAAGTAAACCAGCCCCGTTTTAATGCGGAAGAAGAGGAGGGGGGCAGGATTAACCCGTCCCTCAACCTAGTGGAATCTTTTGAGACCCTGGATGGACAGTATGCCCCCCTTCCCATTCGCGATGCCTCCGGCAATTTGATTGAGTACGAGCAGGCCGATGGCCTCTTCGCCGGAAGGGATGCACGTTTAGAGGGAACGGTTATCGTGCCAGGTTCACTGTTTAAGGGTCGCCCAGTCGATATTTTCGGTGGTCTGCAATTGGCTGATGGTTCTATTGTAAGCGGGGATTCGCGCGGCCAGGAAAAACAGGTGCCAGGCTCAGGAGATTCGCAGGTACAGGTCGTGGGCTTTGATGGCCCCATTGATAGGTTGGAATTTACGGCACAGACTGGTTTTTACATCCGTAAATATCAGGATCCCAAGGCGGGTTCAGGTGAACGGGGAACTGGCAGTGATGTCTGGTTCGTACGTTACCGTTATGCCGAGGTTCTGCTCAATGCAGCAGAGGCGGCCTTTGAACTTGGCCAACCTGCCGTTGCCGCAGAGTATATGAACCAGGTGCGCAGCCGTGCAGGGATTACCGTGCCGCTTACCGCTGGCGATGTAACCTTTGCCAAAATCGTTCATGAGCGCTATGTGGAGTTTGCCTTTGAGGGATTGTACTTTTTTGACCTAAAACGCTGGAGGTTGGCCGATAAGGTATTCGATGGTGTACCCATAAGCCCAGAAGAAATTACGCAGAACATTGGTAGCCCCACAAAACGGGAGACACAGGTTTATGGACTCTATCCCTATAAAATTTATAACCCCGGGGCAGCTGGTAATGGTTATTTTACTTACAGGATCGTGAAGCCAAGTGCGGTAACAGGTGCAGACCGCTTTCAACTGGGCAATTATTACTCAGAGATCGGTCAAGGTATTTTGAACAATAACCCGCTACTAGTAAGAAACCCAAACCAGTAATTCATAAAACATTATATCATGAAAACAATTTATTTATATATAGTAGTTGGTTTACTTTTTATCGTTTCTTCCTGTGAAATAGATAATTATGAAAAGCCAAATGCCATCTTTAGCGGTGCGGTTACTTATAATGGCGATACCATCCAGGTGGCGGACAGTGAGGTTAGGTTTCAGCTTTATCAGCCCGGTTATGGTCTGGATGGCCCCTTTGACGTATGGATCGATCAGGATGGTAGCTACAGTGGACGGCTCTCCAGCGGTGTGATCAAGGTAAAGTTCCTAGATGGGCAAGGCCCGTGGAGGGCACCCGCAGATACCATATTTGTAGATCTTCAAGGTTCTACGGAAATGAATCTTGAGGTCACCCCCTACTATATGATAAGGAGCCCACAGATTGTCATTAGCGGGAATGCCGTAAACGCTTCAATATCTTTGGAAAAGGCAATCACAGGGGCAGATGCTAGGGATGTGGAAAATGTAACGCTGTTCCTTAACGGAACAACTTTAGTATCAAACATTGATGATTATAACATTGCTCAGGCCGATGGCGATTCTAGCAACTTGAGCAGCATAAAACTTTCTGTGAACATCCCAGAGGGGTATGGCAAACCGTTCATTTTTGCCCGGGTGGGTGTTAGGATCACGGGGGTAGAGGATATGATTTTTTCACCCGTACAAAAACTGGATCTTTAGATGGAACACATTTATTAGTTGAATTAGCCAATCAATGTTTGAAGAGTCGGTATCCAAAATTTATTTTGGGTGCCGATTTTTTCCCCTATTCAAATTCGTTTAAAATCCCATTGATATCCATATAAGATGAGTGGTGATGTTTTTACAAAATAAAAATCCAAATTTGATTCTGTTATTTATGCTGGTTTTAGTCTTTATCCGCCCCGGGCCCAAGCGCAATAAGACAAATTTATACGCGATGCACCGGCTTCCATGGCAATGACTGCATTTGCAGTGATGCCGCATTCCCGGTCATAGTCTGGGATTATCGGGAAAATCCTAGTAAAAACCTTTTAAACAGGTATTTTAGGGCAGTCTGAATTTTTACCAATGATTTCAAAAGTCTACGGTGAACAATCTTGGTTCTAGCAATATGAAACCTAGTAATAGCGGGCGAATGTACTAGATTTCATGCGCATCTAAATGACAGCAGCTCAAAGCTTAAAAAACTGCGGTGTTGGATACGGAATCTAAGGAAGACGAAAACGGTATGGATTTTTAGGACATTGAAAAAAACCTTTTGTTTTTTGGAATTACCTTAATTAAGGCTCGGTCAAGATAGATATAAAAATATAACGCCAATATGAACATTACAACTGCCCCGGATTCCTTTAAAGAATGCCTTTCCGCCAAGGACGTGGCGGCCAATATTTCAATTGGAATCCGCAGGGTGATGCCCAGTGCGATCATAACGGAGATACCTATTTCGGACGGGGGGGAAGGTATTCTAGACGTCCTTTTGGCCGGCGTTGGGGGCAGGTTGGTCACCATAAAAGTCTCCAATCCCCTGCTGCGAAAAATTGACGCGCAATATGGGATCTTAAATGATAATAAAACGGCAATCATTGAAATGGCCAAGGCTTCCGGGCTGGAATTGCTCCGGGAAGAGGAAAAGAATATCATGTCGACCTCTACCTATGGTACAGGCCAACTAATAAAGGATGCCCTGGACAAAGGTTGTAATAAGATTATTATAGGGATAGGCGGCAGTGCCACCAATGACGGGGGAATGGGTATGGTACGAGCCCTGGGTGCAAAATTTTTAGATAAGGATGGAAGAAATATTCCTGAAGGAGGAGGTGGTTTAAACCAACTGAACGCTATTGATCTATCGGGTTTTGACAAAAGGCTAAAAATTGTGGAAGTGGTTGTCGCCTGTGATGTTTCTAATCTTTTGACAGGTACCAAGGGTGCGTCTTTTGTTTACGGGTCCCAAAAAGGGGGGCAAGAGGAGGATTTGGAAATAGTGGATAAAAATTTGGCACATTATGCTGCTATTATCAAGTCTGATTTGAATATCGATATAACCAATGTGCCCGGTGCGGGTGCTGCCGGAGGTGCTGGGGCGGCGTTAATGGCTTTTATGGGAGGAATATTGATGAACGGAATCGATCTGATCTTGGAGACTTTAGATCTTGAATATTTTGTCAAGGGAGCTGACCTGATCATTACCGGTGAAGGTAAAATTGATTCCCAGACACTTCATGGCAAGACCATATCCGGCATAGCGCGATTGGCAAAAAAGTATGGGGTGCCAGTAATCGCTATCAGTGGTAAGCTGGGAGAGGGGATTGAAGGCCTGTACGACTTGGGGGTGACTTCCATCCATTCAATAACCAACCGACCCATGGATTTGAAGGAGGCCATAAATAATGCCCCTTTTCTTATTCAAGAATGTGTTGGTAACGTAATGCGAATAACAAAACAATTTAAGATTAATCAATAGTCAACAATAAAGGTCATGAAACCAAGTTCCAACATCGATTCAACCAAAAAACGCACCATACTCATGGTGGGCTGTTTCGATACCAAAGAAGAGGATTTTTCCTACCTTTATTCCTGTTTGCAGCGACAGCATGTGGAAATAATCAGCATCAATATGGGAGTGCTGGGAACTACCACGCTATTCCCGGTTACCATAGAAGCGGAGAGGGTTGCGGAAGCGGCAGGATTCGACCTTTCTACATTGAGAAAAAATAAAGATCGTGGCCATGCCATTGAAAGGATGGGCGAAGGTGCGGAAATAATGGTAACCCAATTGTCTTCTGAGGGACCTGTTCACGGCATTATAGGGATGGGCGGAGGTGGCGGCACTTTTATGGCCCTTGCCGCCATGCGTGCGTTGCCCTTTGGAATTCCTAAACTTTGTGTCAGTACGATAGCCACCAAGGACCTGTCGTCCCATATTGGCAATAATGACATTTTACTTATGCCATCTATTGTAGATGTGAATGGGCTGAACAGCATCAGTAGGGTCTTGATAGGCCAGGCGGCCGCAGCGATCGCGGGCATGATAAATGCACCGGTTTTGGAAGAAAACAAAATAAAAGGAAGAATCGCGATCAGCGTTTTTGGCAATACTACCACTTGTGTTGACCGATGTTCGGAAATTTTAAAAGCCAAGGGTTACGATGTTCTTTCCTTTCATTCTGTCGGGGTAGGGGGAAAGACCATGGAAGCCTTGATCATGGACGGGTTCTTTGATGCTGTATTGGATATAACCACCACCGAACTGGCCGATGATCTTTGCGGGGGAATATGCAGTTCTGGTCCAGATAGATTGACCGCAGGTGGACTTATGGGCATTCCCCAGGTAGTGGCACCGGGATGTTTGGACATGGTCAACTTTGGTACAAGGGATAGCGTTCCGGAAAAATATGGGGACAGGAAATTTTACAGTTGGGCTCCCGATGTTACCCTAATGCGTACCAGTAAAGAGGAAAACAAAATTTTGGGAGAAAACATGGCCAAAAAGATCAACGCATCCAAAGGAGCAGTTACCGTGCTTTTACCTTTGAAAGGTCTGTCTAAAATAGGGGCAGAAGGGGAAGTATTCCACGACCCCGAGATCGATCAGGTTCTTTTTGATGCGATAAGGAAAAACATTAAAAGTTCCATCAAGGTGCTGGAAGTGAACAGCAACATCGATACGGCCCATTTTGCCGAAGAAGCCGTAAAGGCCTTATTGGAATTAGTCAACAAGCAAACAAATAGTAATTCAATATAAAAGTAAGTTTAATAACTAAATTAGAATTTTATGCCAAATAAATGGACAGGTAAAGGAAACCCTTACACAAAACAAGAAGTTAGGGAAAGGTTGCAGAAAGTTATCGACCAGAAAAAAGCAATAATCGCCGCCGGAGCAGGAACGGGTATAAGTGCCAAATTCATTGAAAAGGGGGGAGCAGATCTCATAATCATCTACAATTCTGGGAGGTTCAGGATGTCCGGTCACGGTTCTACCGCGGGAATGATGGCCTACGGGGATGCCAATGCCGTGGCCATGGAGATCGGAGAGTTTGAAGTATTGCCCGTGGTGGAGGAAGTCCCCGTTATCTGTGGGGTGCACGGGAGTGACCCGCGAAGAAGAATGTGGCATTTTTTGGGAAATGTAAAAGATATGGGCTTCTCTGGGGTAAATAACTTTCCTACCCATTCCATTATCGATGGCCATTTTAGAAACGTATTGGAGGAGACGGGAATGGGTTTCCAAAAAGAAGTGGAGATGGTTCGCTTGGCGACCGCGATGGATCTCTTTTCCATAGTTTATGTTGCCAAACCTGAAGAGGCCGTGCAAATGGCAGACGCGGGTGCAGATGCCATTATTGCCCACGTAGGCACAACGGTAGGTGGCTCTATAGGCGTTACGGGAGCTACTGTTTCCCTGGATGCTGCCATAGAACGCACCCAGGCCATCGTTGAGGCCGTAAAGAAATCCAATCCCGACACCTTTTTCCTGGCCCATGGCGGACCTATCAATACTCCCGAAGATGTTCGGTATACCCTAGATCACGTAAAAGGCCTCCACGGCTTTGTGGGGGCATCTTCCATAGAGAGAATGGGCGTGGAACAGTCTTTAACAAACTTGACAAGGGAATTTAAGGCCTTGACCTTATAAAAAACGATTGTTATGGCAGGGAACTATAAGTTTATCAAGGAAAAAGACCTGATGTTTGAAGAAGCGGTCGGCAGGGTCCATTTTTGGCACTACCATCCAGATACCATAAACGGGGCAGATTCCTATATGGTAAAAGTAGTGGTGCCGGTAGGCTCCGGCCATAATTTTCATGTGCATCCAGAAATGAACGAGATCCTTTATGTGTTAAAGGGAACGGCCGAACAATGGATAGAAGACGAAATGCAGATATTGCATGTTGGTGATTCAGTTTATATCGATGCCGATGTCGCTCATGCCACCTTTAACGGGGGCAAGGGCGAATTGGAGTTACTCGCCATCCTGTCCCCGCCCGAAGGATGGGAGGGAGGCACGATAGATGTAAGTACGGAAAAACCATATTCCAGTTATCGGAAACCGGTATAGTTTGCAGAACAAAATTTAAAATTTTAAAATGAAAAAAACCACAGTTTATATTTTCTCATTGTTAACAGTACTGCTACTTATGGTGGCATGCGCCGGTAAAAAGGAGAAATTGCCCCCGCTCACCTACTGGGGGGAGCATCCAAAGGTACAAAATCCCTTGAGCCCAGAAGATTCCAGAAGGCATATACAGCTCCCGGAAGGGTTTAGTGCAACAGTATTTGCTGCCGAGCCAGATATCATCAACCCCATTGCATTTACCTGGGACGAACGGGGGCGCCTATGGGTGGTTCAGTCACACGACTATCCGCACGGACTTACCAATGATGTTGGTGGTGATAGGATTACCATTTGCGAGGATACCAACGGTGACGGAAAGGCGGACAAATTCACTGATTTTGCTACCAAGCAGTCAATGACCACGGGGATCACATTGGTAAAAGGGGGGGCAATTGTGGCCCAAGCACCGGATATGGTGTTTTTACAGGATACCGATGGAGACGACAAAACAGATAAGAGTACCGTGATCTTTGAAGGTTTTGGAACTTTTGATACCCACGCAGGACCGTCCAACCTAAGGTATGGCCTTGACAATAAGATTTGGGGATCCGTGGGTTATTCCGGATTTCAAGGTAAGTTTCAGGGCAAGGATGTGGAATTTAAAATGGGTGTTTATAAATTCGACAAGGACGGTTCAACTTTTGAGCCTGTCGGTCAGTTCAACAACAA
>Ga0314774_1000275_pt1 | contig 45431 bp, 55 predicted proteins | sample MetaGCBIA2018_FD_204515 | JGI IMG/M metagenome (GOLD analysis project Ga0314774, IMG submission 204515) | Cryopeg brine microbial communities from Beaufort Sea near Barrow, Alaska, United States - CBIA 2018 | ecosystem: Environmental > Aquatic > Marine > Coastal | place: USA: Alaska | collected... | reverse complement strand
TTGAATAAACAAAAGGTTTCCAAATTGATCCAACTGCTAGGTATAACGATTTTCGTTATGTCTTTTTCTGGATGTTCAGTTATTGAACAGATAGCGGAATACAATCTAGAACGACTGTATGAAGAAAAAGAAGTAGTGGTAGATGACACAATATACATACCGAAAAGCACGTATATTAAAGACTCCATTGAAATCACAATGGCCAACCCAATATCATTAAATCCTCTTGATCCAGTGGATTATACAATCGATCAAGCCCTTAAGTTGATTTATCAGCCGATTTTTAAATTGTCCGATTCTTTCGAACTAGAAAACGGCTGTATCTCGACATATGAAAAAATATCTGAAAAAGCATATCGATTTACTATTGATGAGAATGCGAGTTTCCATGATGACATCCCATTAACAAGTGAAGATATTGTTTATAGTTTTGATTATATTACCAAAACGATTGATTCACCGTATGGATATTCTATAGATTATATTGAAGCAATAACTGCAATTAGCGAGAAAGTATTCGAAGTGAAGTTTAACACGTTAGATTATTACAATCTATATGCGCTTACATTTCCAATTATCTCTAAGGAATATTGCACATCAGATGAATATGATCCTCTCAGACCGATTGGTTCAGGTCCATATGAATATTCTGGTTTTCAAACTATGATTCGATTGGATTTAGTTAGAAATCCATCTTTTATGGGCGATGCTCCATTGGCTCCCAAGATCACAATAAATATCATCAGAGAAGATGATGGGGATTATAATATGTTTGTGGCTAAGCGAATCGATGTACACGGACCGCAAATAACTTTTTGGGAAGACTATTCTGATGACACGAAGATTCAAGATTTTAGTTATGATAGTCCTTATTACTTCTATTTAGGCTTTAATCATAATAATTATTTTGTAAAAGATATAGTTGGACGGCAGTTCATTGCCTCTGTTTTTCCATATGACTCAATTGATGAAGAAGTCTTCTTAAATCATTTGAGTCGAACAACACTGCCTTTAATGCCGTCACATGTACTTTCAAAATCAATGGACCCGTATTATAGTGAGATTTTACCCACATCTTATTACTCGAGACGTTATAGCAAAAGCATGTATCCTGTCTATTTGAAACTTCTTCGACAAGACATAAGATATCTTGTCGATTATAGCCCTATAACACTGGACCTGGTTTATAATACTGACGACTACTATCAATCAAAGATCATTGAACATCTTAAACAGAATTTTAGTTTGCCACAGTTGAAATTCAATTATGTGGGACTTAACGCTATAGATTATAAAGCTGCTCTCGATTTGAATGATTATGATATGTTTTTAGGTGTTATAAAAACCAATATAATCCCTGATTTCACAACTCTTTATAGCACAACGGGTCCTTTAAACATAGGTGGTTTTAGCAGCATTAATCTTAATGGTTTATTATCAACATATAAAAAAGTGAATAATAAGGAACATTTCATCAAACAATTAGAAAATTTATCAAAAGTTGTTACGGATGAATTACCAATAATCCCTTTAGGATTTTTAGAAAACGGTCTTTTTATACATGAACTTATAGTACCTCACGCAAAACCAAACTTCTATAATATTTATTATGGTTTTGAGAATATAGAATTTAGTAAATAACTAAAGTTTAGTGATGGAATTTCGTTTGAAATATGTTATTATATAGACTAGAAGAGGTGTTGACATGCAATTTATTAATGATAATATTATTTTTGGACTAGATATTGGAACTAGAAGTATTGTCGGTATTGTTGGTCATCAACAACCAGGCGGATTTAAGGTGCTTGCATCTCATGTAGCATGCCATGAAACCAGATCAATGATAGATGGACAAATCCATGATATAGATCAAGTAGCAAAGATGATTACTTTAGTTAAAGAAACGCTTGAAGCTAAAACGGGCAAGAAACTTAAAAAAGCTTGTATTGCAGCGGCAGGCCGTGTTCTTAAGACAATGCAAACACATGTTCAATTAGATATTGAAGAACAAGAAGAAATAACTAAAGAAATGATTTTGTCTCTTGAATTGCAAGGTATGGAAAAAGCTATGCATCAGATTAATTATCAGCAAAGCGAAGATAACATGCCTTTTTATTGTGTCGGTTATAGTGTTACTAATTATTATTTAAACGATTTCATCATGAAAAATTTAGAGGGCCATAAAGGTGCAACTATTGGAGCTGATGTACTCAGTACATTTTTACCTTCAGAAGTTGTTAATAGTTTATATAAAGTTATCGAAAAAGCAGGTCTGGAAGTATATTCACTTACACTTGAACCTATTGCGGCAATCGAAGTTGCAATTCCGGAGTCTTATCGTCTGCTTAACATTGCATTGATTGACATTGGAGCCGGAACAAGCGATATTGCGATTACAAAAGGTGGTAGTATTATTGCGTATGGCATGATACCTTTTGCCGGTGATGAAATAACTGAAAGTATCGTTCATGAATATTTAGTCGATTTTACTACAGCAGAAAAGATCAAAATCAAATCATCAACAAAAGCAAAATCAATATCCTTTAAAGATGCAATTGGAATGAAACAAACAATAGAGCTCGAAAATGTAAGAAAAACAATGGAAAAGTCTCAAAATGAATTAGCTAAGAATATAGCATCAAAGATCATTGAACTTAATGGCGGTACAACAAATGCAGTTTTTATTGTTGGCGGTGGTGGGCAAGTTAGTGGTTTCAAGTCTCTTTTAGCTGACTATCTAGATTTGCCGGAACAAAGGGTAGCAATCAGAGGCAAAGATGTTCTTAAACAGGTAATCTCTGATGACAAAGATTTCAAGAAAACCCCTGAATTTGTTACACCGATTGGAATATGTTTAACCGGTTTAGTTAATAATCAACACGACTTTGTTGAAGTGTTCTTAAATGATGAATCTATCCGCATTTTTAATACAAATCGTTTGACTGTTATGGATGTTGTTGCTATGAAAGCTATTGATCCAAAGACCTTTATTGGCCGTCGCGGTGAACCCCTTCACTATACGCTGAATGATAAAGAGATAGTCGTCAAAGGGAATGTAGGCGAAGCTGCCAAAATTTATGTAAACCAAAAGGTATCTGATTTATCAACACCCATTAGAATGCATGATTATATCAGTATAATCGCTGCTGTAAATGGTAAAATGGCGTCAATTTCCATTAAGGATATTATTGGGGATTCGCATATATATATTAATGACAACAAGAAATTATTTGAAGTTAAAGTCAAAGTAAATAGCCAATCTAAGAATATTCACACAACTATTAGTGATGGGGATATTATAGAATTAGAATTCCCGACAGTTGAATCGGTACTAGAATCTTTTGACGTAGATTACACTCATGTATTTATCAATGAACAGGAATCAAATATTAAGGATGTCGTTAAACCTAAAGACTCAATTAGAACTTTTATTGACAGTCAAGATTTACTTAAAGATAAACCGACAAAGACATCTGATATGGCAGCAAATCCAGATGTCATTGACTCAAACAAAGATTTTTTCGTTATAATCAATAATGAGAAAGTAGAATTAAAAGGCAAGGAAAGCTACTTGTTCGTTGACGTATTCGATGTTTATCCTTTTGACAGAACCAGACCTAGAGGAACACTTGTAACAACGATCAATGGTTCTACAAACTCATATCTCGAAACAATTGAGTGTGGTGATGAATTAGAGCTATATTGGAAAGACAATCAATAAACTAACAGATTGGGGCTTACATGAAAACAATCCTAAGCATTCAGCACAAAGCCAACATGCTATACTTAAACGCTTTCTTCTTATTGGCATTATATGTCATTATTAGCCTTACAACTGGAACGTTCAGTTTAATCAATTTCATTGGTATTATCAGATTTGCAACTATTGTACTTATTAATTTTCTGCTTTACAAGTTTGAATATTTCAATAAATCAATTAATTACGTTTTTGTAAAAGCAATATCACTTTTTAGCAGTACCTATTTAGCTTTCAATCAAAAAGGTGCCGTACAATTCTTTTTTATTATGCTTAGCTTATTAATAATTATTGAAATGTTTATTGCGTTACCAATACAAAAGCGTGCTTATAAAATTTATATATCAGTTCTAGCCATTGTTGTTGTTGCTATTGCGGTCCTTACCAATGTACATAATAGTTGGAGTTCGTGGGATATATTTTTTGGTATATGTATAATCACTTTATTCCTTTATTCTTATTATCTTATGTTTAGAGATTATAAAGAAGAACTATTAGGTAAGTTAAGAATGCAGACAAAGCTGTTCAAAGAGGCGGCAAAAACAAATGATGAACTTCGTTTATCTCAGAACAAATTCAAACTGATTCATGAAGAAATAGCTACACAAAAATATTATCTAGAAATTGCAAACAAGAAATTAAATAAAATGACGGCTGAAATCTATACGCAGAATGAACTTCTACGATACATTAGTTCTGTCTTAGATATTAAAGAACTTCTTGATGTGGTTACTGATGCTATTATGGGTACAATTGGAGTGGATACTTGTTCTTTAGTTTTATTCGATGAAAGAAAAGAAGAATATCTCTATAGTGTGAAATCGAATCATTCAGGTGATCATATGACGAATATGATTAAAGATGTCGAAGACGGATTACTTCAGAAATACTTCGAATCAGGGAAGGTAAACCTAAACAACAGAGTTGTTCTTAAGAACTATCCGTTCATTTCCAGTCGTCCGGTAGGGAGTATTGCAATTATTCCGCTATTACGTGATGATTTGACTTATGGACTGCTTGTGGCTGAACATACTAATATTGATATGTTTACAGAGAGCAATGTCCAGTTTTTCAGTGGTATTGCTACTCAGATAACAATTGCCATCAACAATGCCAATATATATGCTTTAATGGCGGAGATGGCTATTAAGGATGGTATGACAGGCATTTTTAATCGTAAATATCTTCTTGATAACATCGACAAACTTATTGGCAATGCCAAAGAGAAGAATACACCATTATCGATAGCTCTTTTTGATATTGACCGTTTTAAATCAGTCAATGATAAGTACGGTCATTTATTTGGTGACGAAGCTATCAAGATGGCGGCTTTTATGACTCAAAAACAAGCTAAATTACATGATGGATTAGCAATAAGATATGGTGGAGAAGAATTTGTACTTGTTCTACCTAATTGTGATTTAAACAAAGCAAATGAAATTGTAACAGTATTACATGAGATAATTAAATCTGAAGTGTTGCTTTATAAAGGTGAAGAAGTTTATATCAATGTAAGCATTGGCATATCAAGTTATCCGGAAGTGGCTTCTCATGGTGAGGAGTTGTTGTTGCGAGCAGATAATGCAATGTATTATGGCAAAGAACACGGCAGAGGCGTTATAACATTAGATGGAAGAGACTTGGAAAAAGTAGTTTAAGGAGCACATATGATACAACTTTGTAGTATTGCAAGCGGTAGTAGCGGTAACTGTATTTATATAGGTACCAATGATACTCATATATTAGTAGACGCAGGAATAAGTGGTAAAAGAATTGAAGCCGGACTTGACTCGATAAGTGTAGATCCAAAAAAGCTAGATGCTATTCTAATTACACATGAGCACTCCGATCACATCTTGGGTCTTGGCGTCATGGCAAGACGTTATAAAATGCCCATCTATACAACTTCGAAAACTTGGAATGAACTTAAACAAATAAAAAGTCTTGGTAATATTGATGAGTCTCTTATTCATATCATAATACCTGATGAGCCAATAGTAATTAGCGATGTACATGTGATGCCTTTTAAGACCTCTCATGACGCTGTGGATTCTGTTTGCTATACATTCACCCATGACGACAAGAAAATTGGTTTTGCGACGGATTTGGGAAACTATGATGCCTATACAATCGATCATCTTAAGTTTTCTAATCTTTTGTATTTAGAAGCCAATCACGATATTAAAATGTTGGAAGCAGGTCCTTATCCATATTATTTAAAGAGACGTATATTAAGTGATTTAGGCCATTTATCTAATGAATTGTCATCTCAACTAATTAGTGATCTCGCTCATTTTAATCTTGAGTATGTAGTTCTGGCCCATCTCAGCAAAGAGAATAATCATCCGGATATTGCATATCTGGAAGCGAAGTATTTGATAGATACAATTAAAAAAGAAAGTGATATAGATATACAATTAATCATAGCAAAACGAGATATTTATTCGGAACCTGTTGTTTTATAAACTCAAAACCATATAAAGATATATTCTGGAGGAAAAAATGAAAAGAGGAATCATTACTGTACTAGGAAAAGATACCGTAGGTATCATTGCAAAAGTTTGTACTTATTTAGCTGAACAGGATATTAATATTCTTGATATTTCACAAACAATTATTCAAGACATTTTCAATATGATGATGATTGTTGATCTTTCACGGACGGATAAAGATGTCAGCCAAATCGTTGACGATTTAGAGGGAATTGGTGCTTCTATTGGTGTGCGTATCCAATTGCAAAGAGAAGAAATATTCAACAATATGCATAGGATCTAAGAATGAGAAAAGAAAATAAAAATTCAACAGTATGCACAGAATCTAAGAATGAGAAAAGGCTGGTGAAAACATGATACATATTAATGAGGTAGTAGAAACGAATCAAATGATTCTTGAAGATAATCTAGATGTACGCACAATAACAATGGGGATTAGTCTTCTTGACTGTGCAAGTACAAGTTTAGAAGAATTCAATCAAAAAATATATGACAAAATAACAACAAAGGCTAAAGAATTAGTCAAAGTAGGGGAAGACATTTCTAAAGAGTTCGGTATTCCTATCGTAAACAAAAGGATATCAGTAACCCCTATTGCTATTGCCGCTGCTGGAACGAATGCAGATAGTTATGTGTCTGTTGCTCAAACGTTAGACAGAGCAGCAAAAGCTGTTGGAGTTAACTTTATTGGTGGATTTAGTGCTTTGGTCCAAAAAGGAGCAACAAAAAGCGATTTAGTATTGATGGATTCAATTCCAGAGGCTTTAGCCATTACTGATCATGTATGCAGTTCAATTAATGTAGGGTCGACAAAAGCAGGTATTAACATGGATGCTGTTCGAAGGATTGGCGAAATGATAAAAGAAACTGCAGAACTCACGAAAGAACGGGATTCCATAGGTTGTGCTAAATTTGTGGTTTTTACAAATGCGCCGGATGACAATCCTTTTATGGCAGGTGCCTTCCACGGTGTTGGCGAACACGATACGGTCATCAATGTTGGTGTAAGTGGACCGGGTGTTGTTAATAAAGCTCTAGAATCGTGTAAAGGTTCAGATTTTGAAGAACTATGTGAAATAATCAAGAAAATAGCCTTCAAAATAACGAGGGTTGGGCAACTTGTAGCTAAGGAAGCTTCCAAAAGACTAGGCGTTCCTTTTGGCATCATTGACTTATCATTAGCGCCGACACCTGCAGTGGGTGATAGCATTGCTGAGATTCTTGAAGCAATGGGGCTTGAGTATGTAGGGGCGCCAGGAACGACGGCTGCGCTTGCACTTCTAAATGACCAGGTGAAAAAAGGTGGTGCAATGGCCTCTTCATATGTTGGAGGTTTAAGCGGTGCGTTTATTCCAGTCAGCGAAGATCAGGGTATGATTCGAGCAGTACAGGCAGGTGCCTTGACCATTGAAAAACTCGAAGCAATGACTTGTGTTTGCTCTGTAGGTCTTGACATGATTGCTATTCCGGGGTCAACAAAAGCATCGACGATTTCAGGTATTATCGCAGATGAAATGGCAATTGGTATGATAAATCAAAAAACAACTGCAGTTAGAATCATTCCTGTTGTAGGTAAAGAAGTCGGTGATATGGCAGAATTTGGTGGTCTTTTAGGATCTGCGCCTGTTATGGCGGTGAACAATTTTAGCTGTGAAGGTTTTATTAATAGAAAAGGCAGAATACCTGCGCCAATTCACAGTTTTAAGAATTAGAACAATCGAATATATTTCAGAAGAGGTGTAATATGAATGAAATTTTAAATCTTGAACCAAAATCAGTGATTAAGTTTTTTTATGAAATCAACCAAATCCCACGCGGTAGCGGAAATGAACAAGCAATAAGTGACTATTTAGTTGATTTCGCAAAAACTAGGAATTTAGAAGTTATTCAAGATGAGTTTCTTAATGTACTGATCAGTAAACCTTGTACGGCAGGATACGAAAACGCACCAGGCGTTATTATGCAAGGTCATATGGATATGGTATGTGATAAAAACGAAGATACGGTCCATGACTTTACTAAAGATCCCATCGACATGATTATTGATGGAGACCATTTAACCGCTAACGGTACAACATTAGGTGCTGACAATGGTATAGCTGTAGCAATGGGGCTAGCAGTTTTAGACAATAACAACCTAGAACATGCTGCGTTAGAATTAATTATTACAACAGATGAAGAAGTCGGCATGACAGGAGCTATGCGTTTTGATGCGAATCTGTTGAAAGGTAAATATTTCCTTAACCTAGACTCAGAAGAAGAGGGTGAATTCACTGTCAGTTGTGCTGGTGGTCTCAAATCCTTCATTAATTTACCTATCCAAAAGCATGAGATCAAAACCAAAGGTCTTATGTGTAAGGAAATCGCTATCAAAAAATTGACGGGTGGACATTCAGGTGTTGATATCCATAAATCAAGAGCAAATGCCATTAAGTTGACAGGAAGAATATTATGTAAACTAGATGAAAAAGTAGAGATTCAATTAGTTGATATTCATGGCGGTCTTAAAGATAATATTATCCCTAGAGAGGCGTTTTTTACTGTTGTTTTCCCTGAAAATGAAGAAAGTACGTTTGAAGAAGTTTTAGATAACGTATGTTCAGACCTAGCTACAGAATACAGAACGACAGAACCTAATATTGAAGTCATCAGCGATACGCTTGACGTTCCTGAGACCATTGAGGTGATAGAAGAAGATGATATGGAAAAAGTCATCTTCTTGTTGATGGGACTTCCGAATGGCATTCAAACAATGAGTCCGGAGATTAAAGATTTTGTTGAAAGTTCTCTAAACATCGGTAAAATAGCAATCGAAGATGATCACATTGTCTATTTGTTTGCAGTAAGAAGTAGCATTCGTAGTCTGAAATATCATATATCAGATCAACTAGAGCTCTTTGCACGACACACCAATGCTGACTTCATAAAAACAGCAGAGTATCCGGAATGGCCGTTACAACAAGATTCGGCGCTTTTAACTAAAGCGATTGAAGTCTATAAAGCGAAATATAACAAAGAACCATTGGTTAAAGGCATTCATGCAGGACTTGAACCTGGTGTGTTTTTAGAGAAAAGAACCGATTTCGAAGCGATAAGTTTGGGACCGGACATGGACGCTGTTCACTCGCCGGATGAATGGTTAAGCATTTCATCAGTGGGTCGTACCTATGATTATCTTATCGATTTACTAAAAAGCTTAAACGAGTACAGAGTTTAAACGAATGAAGAGCTTAAATGAATGAAAAGCTTAAACGACTAAAAAGCTTAAACAAATGAAAAACTTAAACGACTAAGAACTTAAACAAATGAAAAACTTAAACGACTAAGAACTTAATCGAATGATGAACTTAAATAATTAAAGAATCTAAATATATAATGAACCATCTCAAAATTTAATATGTGAATAACAAAAGAGATCCGTTAGGATCTCTTTTGTTTATAGATTCAATTAATGTGCAAAGCATTAATTATAGTTTGACTTGATGAAAAACTTTCTTGCCTTTTTGAATCATAATCGCATTATCGATAAAATCTGAAAGAGTGACTTTGTGATTAATGTCGGTTATTTTGATTTCGTTGATTTTGAGCCCGCCTTGTTGAATAATGCGACGTCCTTCACTTCTTGACGGTACAATACCGGTATCCACTAATAAAGTGATTGGATCTAATCCTTCAGTAAACAAATCAGAACTAAGAGTTGTTGATGGAATAGAACCGGTTTTTTGGCCACCTGCAAAAAGAGCTTTACTTGCTTCTAGCGCTTTCTTAGCCTCTTCTTCGCCGTGTATCGTTTTGGTTAATTCGAATGCCAATACTTCTTTAGCTTCATTTATCAAAGCTCCTTCAAGGGCGCCAAGGCGTTTTACTTCTTCCATAGGTAAGAAAGTGAGAAGACCTAGACATTCTTCGGTTTTTACATCTTCAATATTTCTCCAGTATTGGAAAAACTCATAAGGTGTTGTTTTTGCCGGATCTAACCAGACTGCGCCTTTTTCAGTTTTACCCATTTTCTTGCCTTCACTGGTGGTGAGTAGTTTCAAGGTCATCCCGTAAACTTCTTTGCGTTCTTTACGACGTATAAGTTCGACGCCACCTAAAATGTTAGACCATTGATCATTACCACCTAGTTGCATCGTACAGTCATATTGTTGATTTAGAGCGAGAAAATCATAAGATTGCATCAACATATAGTTGAATTCAAGGAATGTGAGTCCTTTTTCCATCCGTGATTTATAACAATCCGCTGTCAACATTCGATTAACGCTAAAATGAACACCAATCTCACGAAGAAAATCGACATAGTTAAGATTCAATAACCAGTCTGCGTTGTTGACCATAATAGCCTTATCATCTGAGAAATCTAAAAATTTTGATAATTGTTCTTTAAAACGATTTGCATTCGAATTAATTTCATCATCAATTAACATTTTTCTCATGTCTGTTTTATCTGTAGGGTCTCCTACACGCGTCGTACCACCGCCAATTAAGACGATAGGGCGATGACCGGCTCTTTGCAAATGTGCCATTGCCATCACGGGTAAAAAATGTCCAACAGTTAAACTATCCGCTGTCGGGTCAAAACCTACATAAAAAGTTACTTGTTTATCTGAAGCAAATAGTTCTTTCATTTCTTGTTCATGAGTTAATTGTTCTAAAAATCCACGTTCTTGTAATACTTCAAATGCATTTTGCATGATAAATCCTCCTAGAATTACTTAGTATATTTATACCATAGAAACGCTTCGAACACAAGGAAATATCATCGTCAATTGACATTGTTGGGTTCATGTATTATGATAAGATGCAAAGTTTTTATAGCATTTTATTTGGAGGATTAGACTTGAAAAAATTAAAAGTACCAGAACAGTTGTTATTATCAATTGAAAAACCAGCACAATATATAGGAAATGAAGTTAATGCGATTCACAAGAATATTGAAGATATTGATGTTCATTTTGCATTATGTTTTCCCGATTTATACGAAATTGGAATGAGTCATTTAGGACTCTCTATACTATATAATATAATGAACGCTAAAGAAGCGGTCTATTGCGAACGTGTTTTTTCGCCTATGAAAGATATGGAGGCATTGTTAGCTAAAGAAAATCTTACATTGTTTTCATTGGAATCTCAAACACCAGTATCCGAATTTGACATGTTAGGATTTACTGTTCAATATGAAATGTGTTATACAAACATATTAAATGTCCTTAAACTCAGTGGATTAGAACTCCGTTCTAAAGATAGACTGGCATCCGATCCAATCGTTTGTGCCGGTGGCCCGTGTGTCTACAATCCTGAACCCATCGCACCGTTTATTGATTTTTTCTATATTGGGGAAGGGGAGGCGAATCTTGGTGAAGTTTTAGATGTTTATAAAGCTCTCAAAAACGACGCTTCCATTGCGAAAGACCAACTCAAAGATATATTCTTAGAGAAATTGCTGCTTGTCGAAGGTGTTTATGTTCCTAAGTATTATGATGTGACATATAAAGAAGACGGCACCATTAACGAAATGGTTCCAAACCATGAGAATGCAAAAACGACAATAAACAAACAAATTGTCGTTGATTTAGATACGATGGAATATGCAAGCAATCCAATCGTACCATATGTTCAGCCAGTTCATGACCGTATCGTTCTTGAATTGTTCAGAGGGTGTTCAAGAGGATGCCGCTTCTGCCAAGCTGGATTTATTTATCGACCAGTACGTGAAAAATCGTTAGAGACATTATCTGCGCAAGCGGATCAACTGGCAGAACATACAGGGCATGACGAGATTTCACTGATTTCTTTATCAACAAGCGATTACAGTGACTTATCACCTTTATGTGATTTTCTGATTGATGATATAAGTGCTGAGCATAAAGTGAATCTTTCATTACCGTCACTCAGAATTGATTCTTTTTCATTGGATTTAATGAATAAGGTTCAGGATGTACGTAAAAGCAGTTTGACATTTGCACCGGAAGCAGGCTCTCAACGTATGAGAGACGTCATCAATAAGGGAATCAAAGAAGAAGATATTCTACGTGGCTCTAAGCAAGCCTTTATGGGCGGTTGGAATCGTGTTAAGTTGTACTTCATGTTAGGGTTGCCAGGTGAAACGGATGAAGATGTATTAGCTATTTCAACTCTGAATGATGATATCATTAAGGAATTCCATACAATACCAAAACCTGAACGTCCACAAGGCGGCGTGCAACTAATAGTGAGTACATCGTTTTTTATCCCTAAGGCATTTACGCCTTTTCAATGGGCTAAACAAGATACTTATGAAGAGTTTATGCGAAAGCAGAAAATGCTTAACACGACGATTAACAAGAAACGAACTAAATATAACTCCCATGACGCAAAAACGAGTATGATTGAAGGTGTGTTAGCACGTGGGGACAGAAGACTGGCTGAAGTAATAGTAAAAGTGTTTGAATCCGGTTCTACTTTTGATGCATGGAGTGAACATTTTGCGTTTGAAAACTGGGAAAACGCTTTTAATGAATTAAATATAGATCCTAAGTTTTATGCTTCTAGAGAACGTAGTTACGACGAAGTTTTACCTTGGGATTTCATTAATATCGGTGTTAAGAAATCATTCCTTCATAATGAATATTTAAATAGTATGAAAGAAATCGTAACTCCAAACTGCATGGAAAAATGTATGGCTTGTGGTGCGACTTGTTATGAAGGAGGTATTTGTTATGAAGATAAGAATTAAATTCAAAAAACATGGTCTAATAAAGTTTATTGGTCATTTAGATTTGATAAGAGCTTGGCAAAAAATATTCAGACGTTCAGATATACCCATTGCATATTCGGAAGGGTTTAATCCGCATCAAATATTCTCAATTGCAGCACCTTTAGCCGTTGGGATTACAAGTGATGGAGAATATCTGGATCTTAAGCTCAGCGTCGAGGCATATGACTTAAATCAATTGGTCGACGAGATCAACATGACATCTCCTGAAGGAATTGAAGTGATCGAAGCTGTCGAGTTAATCGATAAAGAAACAGCCGGTATGGCTGCATGTAAGTTGGCTAGATATGAAGTCACCTTATCACCTGAATTAAACGCCCTATTTGACAAAGAAAAAGTTTTAGGGTTTCTAAATAGTGAAACTATCATTGTTCAAAAAAGAAACAAAAAGGGTAAGTATAACGATTTGGATTTAAAAGCAGGCATGTTTGAGTATGAATTTGACAATGGTATGTTCAAACTCTTATTGGCAACCGGCTCTTCATTAAACGTTAAGCCGGAACTGCTGTTAACTGCATTATTCAAGTTTTTAAATATTGAACTTGAAAGTTTCACAAGAGAATTATATTATATGATCCATAGAATAGATATATACATGTCACATGAGCCACTTTTAACACTGACTGAGGGAGTTGCTAAGTAATGAATTCGTTAATCATTGTACAACAGGAAACGTTCACTTATGTATGTTTGTTTGACGAGCTGAATAAACTCATTGAATGTCATCCTTATTCTGAAAGTCAATCCAGTATTGTAGGTAATATATATATTGGTGTGGTTAAGAACAAAATCAAAGGGATTGGTGGTTATTTTGTTGAATTTGGGCAAGATAAAAATGGGTTTTTGCCGATTTCAAAAAACAACAATCAATTATCACCCGGTCAAAGTGTTATCATTCAGGTGGATAAAGATGCTTATTCAACTAAAGGTGCCAAATTAACATCATCCATAAGTTTCAGCGGTGAATATGTCGTTCTTGTTACCGATTCCACTGATATTCATTTTTCATCGAAGTTACCGGAAGATGCCAGAACCAAGGGTCTTAAATCAATGATTCATAAGTTTAAATCGGACGAGTATGGCTTTATTGTAAGAACAAATGCATATGATGGGGTCAATTCGCAGATTACGGATGAAATTGAAGACTTAATCTCCAAATATAATAAGTTACAGGACATTAAAGACTATCGTCCTAATTATAGCTGCCTATTAAATGCTAATGTTGGGTGGTTGAAATACGTTCAGAATATGAACAAGTCAAATCTGTCCCAAATAGTCGTAAACAGTGATGCCAACGAAGAAAAAATATCTTCATATTTGAAAGAAGCTTCTTTACATAATAATATTACGGTAAACAAAGACGTGGATATCTATAATAAGTTAGATATTGGGAATATGCTTTCAAAGGCGTTAAGACGAAAAACGTGGTTACCTTCAGGTGCATCCATAGTTATTGACAGAACAGAAGCAATGTTTGTTATAGATGTGAACTCTGATAAGAACATAAGCAAACGCAACAATCAAAGAAACCTCATAAAGATTAACATTGAAGCTGCTAAAGAAATTGCAAAACAGATACGACTCAGGAATTTGTCAGGTATCATACTCATCGATTTTATTGATCTGAATTTTGAAGAAGATCGAATTAAACTTATTGAAGCACTGAACAATTCACTGAAAGATGATCCAATAAGAGTTATCAACCATGGACTTACAAGTCTAGGTATTGTTGAACTCACAAGAAAAAGGTTGGAACCATGTCTAGAAGATAAATTGAAGGGAATTCCATTTGATTTGTAAAGGAAGCTGATTTACCTATATGATTTTCAGTAACACTATATGATTAAGTTTACAAAATTATATTTTTCATATAAAATCAAGTGTATGATGGCTGGATTGACAAAGGAATTGAGGAATTTCTATGAATAACGAAAAACTTTTACCAAATAAATTCATTGCTCTAGAAATAATACAAACAATAATACAACATTCGGATGACAACTTCTTATTACGTGTTGCTCTTACTGAGAAATTACGTGATTTGTTAAGTTGTCGTTTAGTTGTTTTTGTGCAATATAATGTATTTTCAAGTGAAGAAAATTCATTGTCTTATGAATATTCACCGGATACAATAAGTCATAAAGAACTGTCTAAAGATTTGTCGATAATCGAACCTGAACTTAAACAAGTTCTTTCTTGTACTCATATTTCCGGTTATAAAACTGAACTCATTAGCTTTAAGAAGTTTTCACAAACTATTATTGTTCCTGTTAATCACCAAGGTCAACATATTGGAACCATATTATTGTTTGATGTCACTAAGCTCTATGATATAAATACGATTATTGAAACATTTGAGAATTTGGCATCCTATATTTCGATTGTATTGTTTAATACAATCAGTTATCAACAAATGGAGAATATCATCAGTACACGTACGCAAGAACTTTCAAGTGCCATTAAAGATGTCAGCGATTCGAATAAATCAAAATCATTATTCTTAGCTAATATGTCACATGAAATGCGAACACCGTTGGATGGTATCATGGGCTTTCTTGAGTTGCTGATTAAGAAAGAAAGCGATCCTAGCAAGTTAGATTATTTAAATAAGATTGATAATGCATCCAAAAGCTTATTACACCTTATTTCAGAGATATTGGACTTATCTAAACTCGAATTTGATAGTATAGAACTTTATGAGACGAGTTTTGATCTGCAAAATGCAATTGAAGATGTCATGAGCCTTCATTTGGAAAAAGCTTCAAACAAAGGAATCAAATTCAAAGTGCAGATGAATAGATTGCCTTTTGAAATCGTTATAGGTGATTTTGAGCGTTTTAAACAGATACTCAACAATCTGATAAGCAACTCGATTAAATTCACAGCTGAAGGTTCTGTTGATGTCATCGTCGAATCAGAAGTTGACACAATAAAAATTGATGATGAAATTATCGAAAATCGATTAAAAATGTGTTGCGATGTTATCGATACAGGCATTGGGATTCATCGGGATAATCTAGAAAAGATTTTTGAAGTTTTTTCACAAGAAGATGCATCCACAACAAGAAAATTTGGTGGTACCGGTCTTGGACTTTCTATTGTCAAGCGACTTGTTGAACTAATGGACGGTGAAATTCAAGTCGAAAGCGAACTGGGTCATGGCTCGGTATTTTCGTTTTTTGTTTTCTTTAAGGTAGACGACACTTTTAGCAATCCTTCGGCTGAGATAGAAGAAGAAGTAGAAGAAGCAGAAGAAGTAGACAAAGATAAACACGATCTATTAGCAGATGAAACAGTTGATACAAGGAAAGAGTCTAAATACGATGACATGAAAATTTTAGTTGTTGAAGATAATGGTATCAACTCGCATCTAATAGGCGAGATACTGAAATTGCGACATATATATCCTGATTTTGCTGAAAATGGTCAAGAAGCAACCTATAAAACCGGCATCAAAGATTATGATTTGATCTTGATGGATTGCCAAATGCCGATTATGGATGGCTATCAAGCAACCCAAAGAATCAGAAGGCAATATAACGATCTTGATTATCCATTCAGCAGATCTCCTCACATTATAGCGCTTACTGCAGCTGTATCAGAAAGAGATCGTAAAAGATGTTTTGACGCTGGTGTGAACGACTATATATCTAAACCAATAAACGTAGATACTATTTACAATAAAATCGATACATATATCCAAAAACCGCTTGACACATAACTCTTGTTGTGATAGAGTAGCTTGGTGGTATACCGCGCGAATAGGTTTAAGTTCCGTTATACGGACACCGTTATCGGCGAGTCTTAGAAAGAGGAGGTGCCAAGAATGTACGCAATTATTGAAACAGGTGGTAAGCAATACAAAGTAGTAGAAGGTGAATCAGTTCGTATTGAAAAGTTAGAACTTGAATCAGGCGAAACTGTAACATTTGACAAAGTATTAATGATTTCTAACGAAGGTGAAACTAAAGTAGGAAGTCCATATGTCGCTACTGCAACAGTTACTGCTTCAGTTAATAAAAACGGAAAAAACAAAAAAATTATCGTTTTTAAATACAAAGCGAAAAAGGGCTATAGCAAGAAGCAAGGCCATAGACAACCGTATACTGAAGTCGTTATCAACAAAATTAATGGTTAGACATTATGATAACAATTAAACTAACACATATGAAAAACGATGATACGGATGAGAAGAAATTCTTTACAGGATTTGAGATAAGTGGGCATGCTGGTTTTGCCGAAAAAGGCGAAGACATTGTATGTGCTGCAGTATCTGTTTTATCCATTAACACAGTGAATGCAATTGAATCACTTACAAGCAATTTGATTTCCGTTGAAACAAGGGAAGATGGTTACTTGAAAATTCAATCTGTCGATGAGTTCGACTCATATGGAGAACTACTGATGGACGCATTTGTATTAGGTATACTAAATATCTATGATGAGTATTCAAACGAAGATTATAAGAATGAATTTATAAATATTCAATTCGAGGAGGTGTAGACCATGTTAAGAATGAACCTTCAACTATTCGCCCATAAAAAGGGTGTTGGATCAACTAAGAACGGTAGAGATTCTGAATCAAAAAGATTAGGTGCAAAACGTGCAGACGGACAATTCGTGAAAGCTGGAAATATTCTTTTCAGACAACGTGGAACGAAGATTCACCCTGGTAACAATGTTGGCAGAGGTGGCGATGATACATTATTCGCATTAATCGACGGCGTAGTAAGTTTTGAAAGAAAAGGCAGAGACAAGAAACAATGCTCTGTATACGCAAAAGCGGAATAATCTAAGATTTTAAAGTTTCAAATGGGTCTCTCATTTGAAACTTTTTTCTTATGTTATAGGTAAGCACTACTTCTAGTGTTGTATGATTCCAAAAAGGAATGCGTGTGTGTGTAAACATAGAACAATATGTGTTTACGTAATTATATAAATACACTTCAATATTTATATATAATGTTTATACCATATAATGATCAAATGTATTATAATAGATAACAGGTAATAATAAGTATATATATATATTGAAGTGTCCAATAAGTTGAACGAGAAATAGAGGTTAATATGATTTTTGTAGATCAAGCTAAAATATTCATTAGAAGTGGAAAAGGTGGCGATGGCTGTGTAAGCTTTCGTCGTGAAAAATACGTACCAAATGGCGGACCGGATGGTGGAGACGGCGGACGTGGCGGAGACGTCATATTTATAGTCGAAAGCAATGCGAATACGTTATATGATTTTAGACATGCTAAACATTATAAGGCATCACCAGGTCAAAGCGGACTCGGAAGTAACTGTCATGGTAAAGATGCAAGTGATTTAGTTCTTAAAGTACCCAAAGGAACAATTATCAAAGAAGCAGAATCCGGAAGTATCATATATGATATGTCTGATGATGATTCGAAATTCACTATTTTAAATGGTGGTAAAGGTGGTAAAGGTAATCAACACTATGCTACTCCAACTATGCAAATACCTAAATTTGCACAACCCGGTCAAAAATCCAAGGAATTGTGGGTCGTTTTAGAACTGAAATCTATTGCAGATGTAGGTCTTGTTGGATTCCCTAATGTAGGTAAATCTACGTTATTATCAAGAGTCAGCAATGCAAAACCTAAGATAGCTAACTATCATTTTACGACATTAAGTCCAAATCTTGGCGTTGTTGATCTTTATGATGATAGCTTTGTCATTGCGGATATTCCTGGAATTGTTGAAGGCGCTGCTGAGGGTGTCGGCCTTGGGCACCAATTCCTTAAACATATTGAAAGAACAAAAGTTTTACTTCACGTTGTTGATGCAGCTTCAACAGAGGGGCGTGATCCGCTTGAAGATATGGAACTTATTATGAAGGAATTAGATGCATACAACATTGATTTGAATAAAAAGCCTCAGATAATTGCAGCCAATAAAATGGATGCAATATATGACGCGAGTTATTATACTGCACTTAAAGAGAAGTATGAGCCACTAGGAATCAAGGTGTTTCCTATCTCCGGTGTTACTGGAAAAGGTATTCAAGAATTGTTAACAGAGTTGCATAACGTATTAAAGGCATTGCCTAAAGAAACAATTACTTATGAACCAACTTTTGAATTAACAGAAACTGTTGAATATAGCGAAGCGATTACCGTATTTATTGACGAAGAAGGCGTTTACCGCGTTGAAGGTCCTAAAATTGATCGCATGTTAGGTTATACGAATCTTGAGGATGAACAAGGTTTTATGTTCTTTCAAAACTTCCTTAAAGAAAATGGTATAATAGATAAATTAGAAGAATTAGGAATCGAAGAAGGAGACGCAGTCGCGCTTTACAACCTTCAATTCGACTACTACAAATAAAGGAGATTTATGACAAATTTAACAAGTAAACAAAGATCATTTTTGAGAGGTTTAGCTCATGATCTAGATCCACTTTTCCAAATCGGCAAAAACGGATTCACACCAGAAATAACGGAAGCAGTAAGTGAAGCTTTAGAAACTAAAGAATTACTAAAGATAAATGTCCTTAAAAATTGTTCAGAGGACCCTAAAGAGATTGGACCGATGTTAGCAGAAAGAACACGTTCAACGCTTGTACAAGTGATGGGAAGACGTATCACATTATATAAAGAATCAACTGATAATAAAACAATTGAGATACCTAAAGCTAAAAAGTAAGTTTATTATCTTGATATCTAAAGCTAAAAAGTAAGTTTATAAATCTTGATACCTAAACAATTATGAATAAAATCTTAATCCGTAGAGGTGGACATATGTTAAATCGAAATAGGCGTTTTAAATCATTAGTAAGCAGTGTATGCATTGTTATTATTCTAATCAGTTCATTGAATACTATTTCAGCACGGGGAATCGTCATAGAACACGACAAACCTAAAGTTGGGATTGTTATTGATGTCATTGATGGAGAAGCAGTGAAGGTCATGTACTTGACCAGTACGGCTTCGAAGCCTGAAATTGAACAAATAAGGCTAATCGGCGTTGATTCTATGGCAAGTGACACGACGTATGAATACACTAAAAATCAATTGTTAGGCAAATCGGTTTTTGTTCTTTTTGATGACAATGATACTACAAAAACATCTGATTTTACGAATGCATATGTCTACTTGAACACGGATGAGAGTTTTAACGAAACGTTACTTAAGTATGGTTATGGTAAGTTGGACAAAGATTTCATAAATGCCAGTTACTACACAGACCTTGTAAAGGCAACAAATATTGCTATACGACAAGAAAAGGGCATTTACAAGATAAGTACAACAACAAGCAATAGTATAAATATTAATTTAGCTTCAAGTGGATCTTTAATGGAGCATCTAGATATCACGTGGAATGAAGCAGCAAGAATAACAACGTATCGCCGTGAAAATGCGATTAACTCAAGCGAAGAATTAGGGTTTATAACCAGCAGTTTTGACCGTTCGTTTATTGAACAGAAAAGATCAGGCATCCATTACATAACAAGTATTAATGATGCTACCGTTTATGAACTCACATCACTATTTGATTCAAGCAACGCGTTAATCAAAGCCAATGATATCAATATATCCCGTATTTTTAAACCCTTCAAACACCTTGAAGAATTAAAAGATATCAATACGATTGAAAGGGACTATGATAAAATCAAGGAATTCTTGACGATTACGCTTAATGATAACATTTACCTTGAACCTTACAAGAAACGTGCGAACATAAATACGGCCAGCTTAACAGAATTAAATGAGGTATCAGGGTTATCATTTGCTTCAAGTCGTCAGATAGTGAAATTTCGATCGAGGTATGAATATCCTTTTTATAGTATACAGGAGCTTAATGAAATTAACTTCCCACTACAATACATGGATATAAAGTTTTTAACTGATGATTTTGTTTTTGAAACTAATATGAATACGGCGAATGAATATGAACTGAAAACCCTTTTTTCACTTTTTAATTTAAGTGATACCCTTAAAGACAGGGTTGTTACTGAATTGGTTAATAGTAGGCCGTTCTATAATTACTCAGATTTGAAAGCAGCCATTGGAATTGCTTTCTATGAGGATTTGTATCCTTATATTTATTTAGATGACGTACCGAAGTCATTTAGAGCACCGATTAATGTTAATGCCGCAAAACCGCTGGATATAGCTAATTACCTTAACTTAACCGGCGATGTTAGAAGTAAGGTTCTTAATCGTAGTTATGATTATAGCAGCCCAGATGCAATCGATTTTCAAACGGACGCAACTAAGCCGTTGATTACGTTAAACACCAATATAAATCATGCAAGTTATGAAGAATTAATGAATCTCAATTCGAAGATTACACCAGGACTTGCTAAAGCAATGATAGAGTATCGTAGTTATTATCCGTTTTATTCATTAAATGAACTTAAAGAGTTTTTAGACGATAACCAAAAACTGTATGTTTATGATTTAATCAAAGATTATGTTGTTTTTTATTAACATCTGACATTAAGGAGTTGACATGAAAAAAATAGCTATTTATGGGGGTACATTCAATCCCTTGCACAATGGACATGTCGTAGCACTTCAAACGATTATCGATTCGGAGTTGTTCGATGAAGTACATCTAATGCCTTCAGGAGTTCCTCCTTTTAAACAGGATGAAGCTGGTACGTTGATTCATCGATTGGAAATGAGTAAGATTGTGTGTGATAATCTAAAAGGTATCATACTTAACCGCGAAGAAGTCGACTCTGAAAACTTATCCTATACTTATGATACATTTATATCACTAAATAACCGTTACCCCAATACCAAACATTATTGGACAATCGGTTATGATAATTTGTATAATGTTGAGACGTGGTATAGAGGCGAGGATTTACTTAGCAGTTTAGGTTTTATCATTCTAAATCGCGGTGGATATGATAAGCAAGATGCAATGGAAAAGATGAATGAATTTACGACTAAATATGGTACTGAGTTTATTCAACTTGATATGCCAAATATAGAAATTTCATCTTCCGACGTAAGACTTAGAGTTAAAAACGGCAAATCTATTTATGGTTTTGTACCTGACAGTATCAGTTCGTATATACAACAGAATGACTTATATATTTAGAGGTGCCTATGAATAAAAAGGACAAGAAAAGTTTCAAAGAAACTAGAGAATACCTTATTTCGAAAATCGAAAAACGGTTAACCGATAAAAGGTTTGAGCATACACTTCGTGTTGAGGAAACGGCTTTAAAGCTTGCCGAGATTCATAAAGGTGATCCGTATAAAGTTTCGTTAGCCGCTATCTTGCATGATAATGCTAAAAATTATTCCAATGAGAAGAAACTTCGTCTTTGTAACAAATATCATGTACATCTTAGCAAAGCCGAAGAAGAGAATATCGATTTGGTACATTCAAAACTGGGTGGTATTCTTGCAAAAGATAAATACCACATTGATGACATTGAAATAATACATGCAATCATGTACCATACAACCGGACGTCCTCATATGTCCAAAACCGAGAAAATTATTTATATAGCCGATTTTATTGAACCCGGCAGGAAAGAGTTTCCGGGATTGAAAAAAGCCAGGGAATTAGCTGAAATCGACTTAGATCTAGCTCTTATAAAGATTCTGATGCTTACAATTAATCACATTATCGATAGAGGAAAGATCATAGATAGTATTACAGAAGAAACTTATGAGTTTTATTATAAACTTTATTCTCATAAACATACCCCTTAGGAAAGAGGTCCAAAATGAAAGAATTAAACGAATTTTTAAAATTAACTGTACAAGCGATTGAAGACAAATTAGGCAATGATATAAAAATTATCGATATCAGTGATATCAGCGTCTTAGCTGATTACTTCGTTATCGTTCACGGTAACAACAAACCGCAAATTGATGCAATCGTTGAAAATATCGATTTTGTATTAAGCAAGAACGGTCACGAGCCAAAGAACATTGAAGGTACTAGAAATGGTGGTTGGACATTAATGGATTATCGCCATACTATCATTCATGTATTTGGTAAAGAAGAAAGATTGTTCTACGATCTTGAACGCTTATGGATTGAAGGAAAACCTGTATTATGGGACTCTTCAGAGCAATAATTAATCCTTTGCATAAAGGATGGTTAAAAGCCTAGATTAGAAGGGCCCTATAAGATAGTAGTTGAAAGGAGATTTGATCTCGATTTTAACTTCTATCTTATAGGGCTTTTTTTCGTTTGATATGGAGCTTTGCTGGTTCGGAATGTTTCCACCACTGTCACTAAATGTACTCTCGGGTTGGTGTAAAGATAGTTGCACCTCGACTTATATCGCTATAAGGATAGATTCTCATATGCCTCAGCTAAGGGATAAAAGAATAAGGCAAAGGACACAGCCGATGGCGACTTAAACTACCGGCTCAATCTTTAAGCAAATGGATTAATAAGTCATATGTGTTCCCATCAAAAACACAGATGTCCGTTACCTTGACAGTAGGACAAAGGATAGTTTAATATAGATATTAGATTCATTAAAAGGATAGTTACTGTAGATTTAAGATTCATTCAAAAGGATAGTTGATATAGATATTAGATTGAACAAAAAAGGAGAATGACGATGAAAGCATTGGTGAAGAAGCATGCGGAAAGAGGTTTGTGGCTTGAAGACGTTTTAGAACCACAATGTGGACTTAACGAAGTCAAGATTAAGATAACAAAAACATCTATATGTGGAACAGATTTACATATTTATAATTGGGATGAATGGTCTCAAGAAACAATTCCGATTCCAATGACTATAGGACACGAGTTTGTGGGCCATATATGTGAATTGGGTGAAAATGTTAAAGGGTATCGAATTGGTGACTTAGTTTCTGGCGAAGGTCATATAGTTTGCGGCCATTGTCGTAACTGTTTAGCCGGACGACGTCACTTATGCATTAATACTCACGGAGTTGGTGTCAACCGTTCCGGTGCCTTCGCAGAGTTTTTAGTTATACCGGCTACGAATGTATGGTTGTGTGATCCTAACATTCCCCTTGATATACTGAGTGTATTCGATCCGTTTGGTAATGCAGCTCATACCTCCCTTAGCTTTGATTTGGTGGGTGAAGATGTCCTTATCACAGGCGCTGGACCGATTGGTATAATGGCTACAGCCATCGCAAGGCACGCAGGTGCACGCCATATTGTTGTTTCTGATATTAATCCATATCGTTTGGCGTTGGCCAAGGAAATGGGCGCGAGTAAGGTTGTTGATGTAAGAACCGAAACGATAGAGAGTGCCATGAAAGAGTTGAAGATGAAAGAAGGCTTTGATGTTGGACTTGAAATGAGTGGCAATGAAAAAGCTTTTAATTCAATGTTGAATACTATGGAGCATGGCGGCAAAATAGCTATGTTAGGCATACAGAGCAAAGACACAAAAATTGATTGGAATAAAGTTATTTTTAATGGCCTTACAATTAAAGGGATTTATGGTCGTGAAATGTATGAAACATGGTATAAAATGACAAGTATGCTTCAGTCAGGACTTAATATTAACCCGGTCATTACGCATCGTTTCCATTATACAGAATTCGAAAAAGGTTTTGAAGTTATGGCAAGTGGCAATTGTGGCAAAGTTATTTTGAGTTGGGAATAGGAGGGTCATATGTACAATAATTATAAAAATCATTACACCAACATATTAGAAGACATTAAAGAGCAAGGTTTATGGAAAGAAGAACGTATAGTATCAACGCCTCAGGGTACTGTTATCAATACGACAAAAGCTAATAATCTACTTAATTTCTGTGCTAACAATTATCTTGGCTTATCTTCAAATCCAGATGTTATAGCAGCAGCTAAAGAAAGTTATGATAAGTGGGGTTATGGAATGTCTTCAGTTCGCTTCATTGTCGGAACACAGGCGATTCATAAAGAACTCGAACAGGAAATATCTAAATTCTTAGATACAGAAGATACAATATTATACTCATCTTGTTATGATGCCAATGGAGGATTATTTGAAACCCTTTTAGATGATCAAGATGCAATCATTAGCGATGCGCTCAACCATGCAAGTATTATAGATGGCATTCGACTCTGTAAAGCCAAAAGATTTAGGTACAACAATAACGATATGACGAGTCTTGAGGAAAAACTTATTGAAGCCGATGAATCCGGAGCACGAATTAAGTTGATTGCTACTGACGGAGTATTTTCGATGGATGGAATCATAGCAAATCTTAAGGGTATTTGTGACTTGGCTGATAAATACCATGCATTAGTCATGGTAGATGATAGCCATGCTACCGGTTTTGTCGGAACAACGGGGCGTGGCAGTGGCGAGTATAATGGTGTTATGGATCGTATTGATATTATTACAAGTACTTTAGGAAAGGCCCTAGGTGGAGCATCCGGAGGATTCACATCCGGTCGAAAAGAAATCATAGATCTGTTAAGACAAAGATCGCGACCATATTTATTCAGTAATACTCTAGCCCCGGCTATAGCTTATACTTCTTTACATATTATTAAAACCCTGCAATCATCAACGAAGTATAGAGACCAATTGGAAACGAACACGTTATACTTTAGAAAAAAAATGACAGAGGCTGGATTTGACATTCCTAGTGGCGTACATCCAATTGTGCCTATTATGTTGTACGATGCAAAAAAAGCCACAAAAATGGCAGATATGATGTTGGAGGAGGGGATATATGTCATTGGATTCTCTTTCCCTGTGGTGCCAAAAGGGCAAGCAAGAATTCGAACACAGTTGTCGGCTGCGCATACCAGAGCTGATATCGATAAAGCAATCGATGCCTTTGTGAAAATCAATAATAAACTTGAACATATGTGACCTCTTTAGAAAATGCACTTTAATTTTTTGTTCTGTTTTGCTATAATAAGAGTATAGAAATACATATAGATTTCTGTACTATCTATCAGTTGAATATTAACAATCATAGGAGGGCATTATGAATTTGGAAGAAGCTGTAAAAATGTTCTATCATGTCAGTGACGATTACGAAGTAATCATTGGTGACGAAACTCAGCATCATATGAGTGATACACAAGATGCACAAGATTCACAAGATGATGACAACTTACAAGATTCAGACATTTTAAATGACCTAATGGCTGGCACCGACAACAACAACCCTGATATCGAAATGAGATAAATATAGTAACATAAATAAAAAGTACGGATAATTATCCGTACTTTTTATTATGTCACTATATGCTAATACGTTCTATACAATCCGATTACTTTTCCAAGTATGCTGACATCGTTCGTATATAAAGGTGCCATTGTTTCATTTTCGGGCTGCAAACGAATAATATTCGCCTCTTTGTAAAAAGTTTTTACTGTTACCGAATCATCCAACAGAGCTACGACGATATCATGATCGATTGCAGTTTCCCGTTTTTCAACGATTAACATATCACCATCAAAAATACCTGCATTGATCATACTTTCACCTTTAACTTTAACCATAAAAAGACTAGCATTCGTACTTTTAATATAATCTATTGGAATAGGGAAGTAATCTTCAACATTTTCTGCAGCTAATAACGGTTCGCCGGCAGCAACTCTTCCTACAATGGGTATATTAAGCATTTCATGGCGAACAGGCGTAAACCCGTCCTCAACTATCTCAATACATCTGGGTTTTGTAGGGTCTCTTCTAATATATCCTTTTTTCTCTAATCTCTCTAAATGACCGTGAACCGTTGATGTCGATCTTAGTCCTACAGCTTCGCATATTTCTCTCACTGATGGCGGATACCCTTTATTTGATTGTTCATTGCGTATAAAATCAAGGATACGTTGTTGTTTATCGCTTAATGCATCTGCCATAATTGTCACCCCTTATATAATTTTGTCGAATATATGTTCTGCTAAAATTATAGCACAAAAAAAAACTCAAATCAAACGTTTGTTCGTTTTTTTTCATAAAACCTCTTGACACCAAACAAATGTTCGTATATAATCAAGATACAAACAAACGTTCGGGGGGATGACATGAATATCAGAAGAATTAGAAGAAGACAAAAATTGCAAATAACAATCCTAGTATCAACACTACTGTTAATATTTTTCGTGCTATTATTTGTTCAATTGGCAAGTAATACAATTATAGGAGCTAAAGACGTTTCAATTAACTATATCTCTGTTGAAATAGTTGCAGAAGATACGTTATGGGACATTGCAACAGAATTTGTTAACAAGACTTATTATGAGACGGATGATTATATTCAAGAGATTATAACAATAAACGGACTCAAGTCAGAAACTATTTATCCGGGTCAACGCTTAACCTTGCCAATTGTAGAAGAGAATTATTATATGGCAAGCGATTAACCTATTGAAACAACTTAATTTCGTTAGAAATATCAATCTCTCACAAGTTGATATTTTCCCTATAAAATGCGGTCCAACTTTCCCTAGTTGACCGCATTTTTATTATGTCAACTTATATTTAAAGCGAATAAATAACTTATTATGTCATCATTGTGAAATTTTGGATTTTAGGCCGTTCTTAATATTACAATATTTACGAAAAACCTACCATTATTGTAATATTATCTTCGTAATGGTATAGTAAGTCGAGTAAGGAATCTAAATGGAGATTGAGAATATAAAGAATTCAACCGAGTTTAGATGTATCGAGGGACTTACAGTTTGTCATACTGTGTTATTTAAAGATTGGAATAATAATTTTATAATGAAAAGTTTTGAAACAAAAGTGGCTCTAGAGTATAGGGTTGATTTTTTGTATTAAAGGTGTTGATTAAATCAATAGGTTAATTGGCTTATTGATTTAGTATCTATGTGAATTGTATTATAAGGATTAATGCTATTCTAAATAGGTTCAATAGAGAGAGGGAAGAAAAACGGATGAAGTGGAGTCTCGCATGTTTCTTGGCAGAGTACTCATATTTAGATAGTTTAATAGCAAATAAACAAACATTAAGAAATTAATGGATATTTAGCTATGAAAAAGCAATATAAATATGGAGGGACATTGTATGAGAAAAGAAGACTACTATTTAATCAAATTAGAAGAAACTGAATATTTAATGAAATATATGTGGCGCACGGGATATAGTGAAAACACAATCAAATCATACACGAACTATTTCAATCGATACATGCATGAAAGTAACAAAGAATTTACAATAGAGGCAATCAATAATTATATGTATACACTTATGTACACAAAAGAATGTAGCCACACCTTTTGTAATCAAGTCATCAATGCCCTAAAACTTTACGCTAAGATCACAAATCACCCTGATTACAATAGATTTAAGTATTATCCTAGACCAAGAGGTGAAAAAAGCTTCCTAAAGTGATGTCTAAACAAGAGGTGAAAAGGATATTAGATCAACCCAAGAACACGAAACACAAAACAGAGTTGATGATTGCATATTCATGTGGCTTACGGGTCAGTGAAGTGACACATTTAAAAGTTAAAAACATAGATAGTGAGCGAATGATTGTCTTTATCAGCCAAGCAAAAGTAACAAAAGAAGTAACATTTCACAGTCTAAGACACTCCTATGCCACCCATTTATTGGAAGCAGGAGTTGATCTGAGATACATACAGAAACTATTAGGTCATGCTAACAGTAAGACTACTGAGCGATACACGAACGTCTCTACGCGTTCTTTATCCAACATAAAGAACCCTCTAGATACGTTGTAGTCTCGACACGATAGTCTCGCAATGCGTGATTAAACTAGTTAGATGAAATTTATTACTTCGTATTTGAAGGAGAGTTAGAATGAAAGATAACCTTATTAGAAGAAGAAAAAGTACATCTAAACTTATAATTTTAACAAGTATACTATCATTGGTTTTTTATTTTTTAATGGATTCCCAATGGTTGAGTGATACTAATTATTATTTGCATGAATTAATGGCGTTACCGTATCAGTTGTTTTTATATTTGATACCTTTATTGGTATTGTTTTGGATATATTATTCAATTAGAACATTTAGTGAATTAGAATTAAAAGGTTTATTTAGTAAGGATGCCTTAATGAATATATTGACTACTGTACTTGTTGTTTTGATTATTGTTTTTCAAATCACAAGGTTCTATGGGGTTCATACAGGTGGAGTATTTGAAGTTGAATCGAAATGGAGAGATGGAGAAAAGTACTATATTGTATTAATGGATAAGAACGTACGATGTACAAGAAATGAGTATAATCTAATTAATGAAGATGATATGTACGTTGTATCATATGAATGGAATAAATTAACACCAACTATTGGACATCTTGAAAACATAGAACTTATAGAAATGAAAGTTGCCGATTAGTGTCAGTAATAAACTTCACATAACAGACCAGTTGCCATCATGCACAGAATTAAGGAAGATGTACACGACGGCAACTGTCAGAACGTTAGATGATATAAAATTGATCGATATTGATAAGGAGATGAAATTTTGAAACGAATATATATATTTTTGTTTGTTTTATTAATATTTACTGGTTGTAAAAATGATAACGAAGTAGAAGAACTTAAGAATAGAATTAATGAACTTGAAAATGAAATAAACATGTTAGATGAAATTTCAGTTCGTATTGATGAATCGGATAATTTAGTTAATGAACTCCAAATATCTATAGTTGGTTTACAAGATCGAATCGCTGATTTTAATATTGAAGATGAGCTAGATGGAATTAATCAAGATTTGCAGAAATTAGAACGTAATGAAGAATTTATGAAAGGTATTTTCTTTGGTAATGCTATTTTTGATACTAATACAATTCAAAAAGGTGATTATATTGCATCTATGGAATTTGTAGGAAGAGAAGACAGAACAAGATATAGATTCATTGGTCGTAAGACTTTAGTCGGTCATTATAGTATTTCGTTGAATGATGAATTTTGGGGAAGTGATGTTATAACATTTGGTTTTGATGAAAAAGTAACAGATGTTTTACCAAGAGCCAATGAGGATTTTAGAACACTTTGGTTCATGTTTAGCAACTATGATGAAGCTTTTGAATTGTTAAGTAAAAATGGTATGAGTGGTGATGTGACAATTGTTATTGACGAATACGTTGTTGATTTAATGCAATCTGCAGTAGTTAATACTGGAAGAATAGTAGAAGTTATTTATGACTAGCAGTCTCAATTTGACAACAGCTAACATATGTTTTTCAATATTCCACCCACTAACCGAGTCGCACTTGCATTAGCGGTTCAGCTAAAGCTTTACACACATGAGTAAGCACTGTAGGCGGCTGAAACATTGAAAACCATCGACGTTATCAAACATTCAATATTCTGTTTCGACAACAGCACTGCATTATAAAAGGCCCATTACTGAGCCTATGTTTAAGCACTATGAGGATGATCAAGTTCTTTACTAAGCAGGTAAACACATAGTTGATTCATACTAACACCTTCAGCTTTTGCAGCATCGGACAACTGCTTGTGCATTGACTTAGGGATTCGAAGTTTGAAATTGCCTGAATAGGAGGAAATATCTTTTGGTTCTGGAATGGGTATGTTTTTTTCGAGAGCTGTTTCTAACCAAGCCAATTTGGCGTCTTCTGCCATTGCTTGTATTTCTTCAAATGATTCAGCAATAGTCATACAACCTTTGAGATCAGGATATTCAGCGTAGTAACTACCATCATCTTCGCGTAAGATAGTAAGCGGATATTTTATTTGACTATAATAGTTAATATCATTCATAATGATTACTCCTTTTCAATAAGATTTAGTTCTTCTAATATTGATAGAACTTTTTTGATATAAATTGTTTTTACTGGTTTATGCTTCGGAACAGTTATAATGTAATTTTTATAAGTGAAGGTATGATGAGACGAACCTCCTCTAGGTGTCCTTTCATCAAAACCTAAGTATAATAGTAAGGACTGTATGGTTTCGAATTTTACATTAGATGGATTGTTTTTTATTTTTTGAAGTAATTTCTCTTTTTTACTCATACGCCCTCCTAATGTAATTATAAATGGTGTCATATACGATGTCAACATTAAATTGTCATATTGAACGATTGATAACATACGAGTTTCAATTATTCCATAGACCAACAGAGTCGCAATTGCATTAGGTGTTCGCAAGCTCACAACCATGAGCAAGTACTGTAAGTCTATGAAACATCCTAACTCGAAAACCGTTATCAGAAATCATTCACTAGGATAGGAGAATAAATATGTATAGAAAGTATATAGGAATAGTATTATTAATATTCTTTTTTGTAATCAAACTAATAATATTTCCAGATAGAAATCCAGGTAATACTTCTTGGACAATGTTATTGTGTCTTTCTTCAATTTATAGTTTTACATTTGGTTTTATTTGTAGTTTACTACTAAAGATAGAATTTATAATTAAAAAAGACTATTTTATGTTAATCATGGGAGTTGTAGCATTATATTTTTCACTAGTTCCAATAATTTATTATAGTCCAATTAATATAATTACAAAATTAGAAAATTTTATGATGTTTGATAAATCTGATCCTAGAATTATACAGTTAATGACAATATTATTAGGATTAATAGTGGGAGGCTTTATTATGGGTGAGTTTAAGGGGAATCGTACAAAAGCTTCCGTTCAAGACATCTGATAACATATTGCTTCAATCATTCCAGAACTTAAGTGCAAGCACCCGTCAATCGCAAGCGATTAACTTAAGGTTCTGGAACGATTTAAGCATAGAGACGTTATCAGTAATTTATACTGTTATTGAAATGAGGTTAGAATTATGAATGATATTGATGAACATAAAGAAATAGAAATTTCTCAACACCCATGGAGACGATATTTTGCAAGAATGATTGATATTGCAGTTGTTTCAGATGGGCTAATAATTTTTTGGTTTGTTATTACTCATAATGTAAGGGTTTCTTTTTTTGAGAATATATTTCGTGGTTTATTAGAAATGTTTATTCTTTTTATTGTAGAAGCACTATTAATCACAAAGCTTGGTACTACTTTAGGGAAATGGATTTTGAATATTCAATTGAAATCATGTACTGACGCTGCAATCAATTGTAAACGAGCATTTAGAAGAAGTTTAGGCGTATATATTAGCGGTGTTGCAATAGGTCTTCCTATTTTTTCGTTATTAGCTGAACTTAATGCATATGATGAGTTGCTTGATAATGGATCCACATCTTGGGATGATAAAGTTGAGACTAAAGTTGGATTTCAAGAAATCAATTTTATAAGAGGAATAATTGCTACTATACTCATATTAAGTCCATTGATAGTGGGTACAGTATTTAATTTTGTGTAGGAATTGTCAATGGGACGTATAAACTACTGATAACAGAGTAATGCCATTATGCACAAGAATAGGGTAGGATGTACACGACGGCATTACCCGGAACGTTAGATGAAATTATCAACTAAATTATAAGGATATAGGAGTGTAATATGAAGAAAAATATTTTAGGAATACTAGTACTAACAATAGCAGTTATATGTGCTATTGTATTGATGAATAGAACAACTCCATTTGAGGCAGTTCAAATATTTAGAGATAATAATAACACGCAGGAACATACTTTGATTGATATTGAGGAAGTCGAAGGTGGTTTGATGTTATATTCTGTTGCAAAGGTTAATAATGGTGAAGATAATATGTACTTTTCAGATATGGTGGAGAAATCACTTATGGGATATACATGGTTAGGTGGAGGAGGTCATATTAATAAGGGGATATTTCAAGATGAGTTTTTATTTTCCGCTCAACTTTTGAATGAAAATCAGAATGTCAGGCCAACGATTATGGGAATTTGCCTAAACGAGGAAATTGAAAAGATTACATTGATCTCTAACGGTTTATCAAAAAGTGCTAATTTTCTTTCAGGGAAAGATGAAAATGAACGTCTTTACTATATTCCTCTAAGTGAACCAGTTTCAAAGAATAATAACTTTATTTTTTTGGTAGAATATTCTAGTGGTTCAAGTTCAAAATATGATGTTTTGGAAGAGGATATTGAGGAATTTCAAAAAGGTGGTCTGATCGAATATTTTATGGAAGAATAGTTGGATAAGTGTTATTGTGCAATGGCTACTTTCCGTTGTTAACTTCATCTAACATACGATTTTCAACAGCCCTTCACTAACCGAGTCGCAGTCGCATTAGCGGTTCGCATGCTCACACGCATGAGCTCGTGCTGTAAGCTCAGGACGGTTGTAAACCGAAGACCGTTAGCTGATATTATACCTTTCGTTAAAGTAAAGGCGAACATAATATTAAAATTTTGAAATATTATAGAAATTATTGAAGGCGAATGCTTGTTCTGGTATAATTATATAAGGTGCTACATTCGTTAAGACGGAACTGGCGGTTAGTCACTCTCAATCATAGATAGGGGGTGATATTATGGAAATTTCAATAGCTGAATTTTTGGCTGTTGTTGGAACAATTGTAACTATTGTAGCTAGATTGTTTTACATCAGATCACAAGTTCGCTCTAAAGATAGACATAATAAAAAGTAACCGCCCTGTCCAAAGCTTGGTTACTTTTTAAGTAATACATCACTAGTCTAACCGTCAGGTAGCACCTTTTTCTATGTTTATTATACATCATATTTGATATTTCTTCAACCTAGAAGGAAGGGTTTTAATTAAAAGGTTAATAAGTAAGTCAAGCTATAACAACAGCTAACATAGTGCTTCAACCATTCCAGAACCTAAGTGCAAGCACCCGTCAATCACAAGTGATTAACTTAAGATTTTGAAACGATTTAAGCACATCAACGTTATGAAAAATCCTATACTAGTTTTTTGATGAGGGGGATGAAAGATTTTGAAGTATTTAACTAAGAATCGTTTGGTAGTTTTGATTTTGTTAGTAACTACAATGTTGCTCTTTGTGAACCTATATACGATGAATGTCAGGTACAAAGATGCTAAGCAGTATGTGGATAGTGATTTAATATCATTGATCACTAGATTTAGTCATTTGAATGAGTCAATTGTAAATGACTATGAATGGTATATAGATAAAGATAATAGTAAGCCTCTTTATGCGTATGAGAATGAGCTGGTTATTATATTACAAGACCTTGATCGAGTGTACTTAGCTTATGGAGAGGAACATAATAGTTCACAGTTTCGAACTGAATGGTATGCTTTGATGACAGACCTGCAACATGATGAAGTTGCAGATGAGACATATGCGCTTTTCTTGGAGTTGCATTTGCAGATTCAAAGTGTCATGGACGAGCATGGATTATCAAGTAGTGGATTGAATAAATTAAAAATGACAGAAAATAGGCGGCATGAATTATTTCATGACAGCTGGCTGGAAGCTTTTGGAGATGTTAATGGATTATCAATACACTACTAGGTGTGTAATTACAATTGAGGACTATAAGTTTCGCAATTCAATTTCAGATATAGTAGGGCCTCCGTATAGGACTTCTTATAACAAATTAGTGCCATCATGAACAAGAACAAGGTTGGGCGTCCACGACGGCACTAAAGAAACGCTAGGTGCAATTATTTCTCGATAATGGAAAGGTAAATTAATGAAATTCTATTTTATATATGTAGCAATATTAGTTATGATATTTTGTACTGGATGTTCTAAGGATGTTCAAGTTGACAGTTTACCTGTTGACCAAATAACGATTGATGATGATTATATTTCGTATGTCTCTGAAGATGAGTATTTTAGAGTTGTAACATATGTCCAGCCAGTGTTGATTAGTGGAGAGCCGATTGATATTTATTCTACCATTCAATATGTTGGAACTAAAGAAACTTTTAGGATATGGCATGCCTTATCAAATTTCTATCATTCATTTTCAGCTGATAATGGTATGAGTAGTGTAGCGATAATAAATCACTTTGGAGCAGACACTGTTTTTAGAAAAGGTGAGATGATACTTGTACCTTTTGGTAAACCTGAATTTTTGGATGATGATAATTATAATGATGAGCAGAAAGAATTTTTCGAAATATATAAATCATTTAATAAATTCGCATTACCACCTGGGATATATACAATAAGAGGGAATTGTGCGTTTAGTTTAACTAAAGCAATGGAGGACTATACGAATTTTACGGAATTCGAGATTATAGTAGAATAAGTCGAAAGAACTGCGTATAACAAAATTAGTACCATCATGAACAAGAATAAGGATGGATGTCCACGACGGCAATAAAAAACCGTTAGGCGACAGACTAGTTTATTAGTGAGAAGAGGAGAAATTATGAATTATTATAAGGTTAGAAAAAGCATTATTTATATTATCATAAATCTGGTATTACTAATAATGATTTCAATTGTATATGGTCATGCTGAAAAAGCAGCATCTATGTATAGAATAGGTATGGTTTATTTATATGCTCTATCAATCAATCTGCTTTTATTTTTATTCGGTCTATTAATTGAATATGAAAAGATATTAGTAGCATTTAAGAATGGATTTAATATTAACAAAATTTTATTGTCTGTTGCTGTAGTCATGTTAATAATATCATGCTTACCAGTTGGGTTTGCAATTCCTATCAATCTAAGAGTTGGTCTGTTTTTGAGCAACAGAGTTATCAGATATGTATTAAACATATGGAGTGGGATATTAGTAGCAAGATCATTCGTAATTAAGACTTCCAATTAGTAGAGAACCCTAAGTAAGTCAGATATCCGTTCATCGCATAACGGCACGTTGCATACATGGACAATAACAAGGAAGGATGACCACGTCTTCAACCTGCGGAACGTTAGGAAACATTGAATCATTCTGAACAAATAGGAGGTATATAATGAGACCGGAAGTTTTGATTATTTTTAATATAATTTTATTTGCTATATCAATGGCAATAGGGTTATACATGTTGAATTTATTGGCTAATTTTTTAAAAGCTGGAACAAAGGCATTTCAAGATTATTCAAGTAACTATAAAAGTTAGTAAAGGAGGGGTTAAGAATGGGTATTTTTGCAGGAGCTTTTCAAATTTTATCTCTAATATTCCTTGTACTATCATATGGAGTAACAATATATATTGTAATTCTATTAGTACAATTTTTAAAAGCAGGTACAGATGCATTTAAGGTTTATGTAAATAAAAATAGAAATTAAAGTCTAAGAAAATTATATTTGATATATAGCAATAATTATGTAGCATGTTTTAAGTAGTGCCGTAGAATTATCATAGCAAACTATAGTAAATATAAGTAGGTCATGATTCAACAATTGATAACATACAAGTTTCAATATTCCATAGACTAACCGAGTCGCACTTACATCAGCGGTTCAGCTAAAGCTTCACAAGCATGAGCAAGCACTTTAAGCCTATGAAACATTGTAACTTGAAAACCGATATGTCACATTCAGCCACTTTGTTAGTGGCAAATTTGAATAGGAGAAGTCTATGATTTTATAACGGTATTTTTAATAGTTGTAAGTATAGGATTGCTAGCATATGACGTAGATATCAATAGAGATCAATCAATAATAGTAAGAATATTTAAGTTGGCTTTTTGTATTTCTATATCTCTAATTTTGCCTAGAGTAATTATTAGTACATATGCAGTTAGAATTGAGAATAGTGGATTAAGTTATATTTTAATAGTATATTTAGGTATAATTGTAATTTCTTTAGGATTGCAATTTATGATGTTTGGAAAATTTCAGGAATGGAATCGCAAGTCGCTATAAGACTGGCGTAACTGAACGCCACATAACAAAAGATTTCCATCATTCCATCTGGCAACCGAGTCGCACTTACATCAGTTGTTCAGCTAAAGCTTCATACGCATGAGCAAGCACTGTGAACAGCTGAAACGATGTAAACCAAGGACCGTTATCAAACATCATGCCTTAAAATATGGCAATCGAAAATAGTTGGAGGATTTATGAAAAAAATTATAACATTAACACTTTTGCTAACAATTGTACTAGTTGCTTTTTGCGCATGCTCAGAGAAATTAGTATACTCTGTACCTACACAGGATCAGTTGGACAAATTTATTTTGGATAATTCTATTAATGTAATAGAAACAAAGCAAGCTGAAGAATTTACTATTATATTATTTCAGAATGATCGTAAATACGGGCATTATATCCTTCAAAAGGATCAAAATAATAAACTTTATCATGGTTCAATGAATGCTGCTTTAGGAGGCGATTATCATCCGATTAGCACTGGTGGGATTGCAACCGGCAAGGAACCCTTTGTTACAGTAATATTTAATGATGAAGATATGCAAAAGAAAGCAAAATATATTGAATTAACTCTTTATGATGGAGATACCATTAAAGAAGAAGTAGTAGGTAAAGGTGTAATACTTATAATTTCAAATATTAAGCTTGATAAGCCTTTTTCATATCTCAAGTTAGCTATATATGATAAGGATTCAAATTTATTGTATGAGCAATAAATGGAGACTGATTCATGTGTTAGTCATTTCCAGACACAAAGTCTGATAACATAATGCTTCATTCATTCCAGAACCTAAGGGCAAGCAACCGTCAATCACAAGTGGTTAACTTAAGGTTCTGAAACGATTTAAGCATACCAACGTTAGGCAAAACCTTAATCTGTTTTTTGGAGGTATTAAATGAAATCGAAAATCAAAATTTTAATAGTCATCGTACTCTTACTTTCATTAGTTGGTTGCAAAAAAGAAGTGACCGTTGATGACAAAGATACTTTGAATGATGAATATGAAAGATTGCAACAAGATTATAATATATTAATTGAAGAGTTTGCAATTCTTGAATCTAATATTGATGAAGTAAGAAGTAGCAACGAAATGAATAAAGGTTTGATTTCTGAGTACAAAGATGAAATTGTTGAACTTAAATCAAAAAATGAGTCTTTAGTTAAAGAAAATAGTAAGCTTCAAGATGAATCTAATGAAGAAATATGGAACCTTCAGAATGAATCTTTTCAATATATGAAATCAGCAACTTTTTGGGAACAAGGAATGAGGACGAGTTTTAAAGGGGAACCATATCTTGTATGTAAATCAGAATCATTAGCTAGTATACACATTGGCGATACATTGGGGGAAGTTATAGAGAAATATGGTAATGATTTTGAAGTGGTTTTTTCAGATGATGGTTTTGAGCCTGTAGTTGTTTATGATGGAGTCTCTTTAAGTATAGGAGAAAGTAACTATTGTGTGACTGAATTGTTTCTGGCAACTAACAAATATGAAACATCTTTAGGTGTAAGAGTAGGAGACAATGCAGTGGTGGCAATCGATAATTATAAAGAATTATATCGTTCTAATGAAGATGGATCAATTCATACGGAATATCCTAAATGGTTATTTGATTTAGGAGAAGGATATGTTATTCAATTTCAGATTGATACTGATGAATTGACTGAGAATTCAGTGATAACAAGCATTAATTTAAGAAATTTTTATCATGGTGAAGTGTAATCAAAGGGGACGATTAAGGCAACGTATAACATATTGCTTCAACCATTCCAGAACCTAAGTGCAAGCACCCGTCAATCGCGAAGCGATTAACTTAAGGTGCTGAAACGATTTAAGCACATAAACGTTATCAAACATTCAATATTCTATTCCGACAATAACAATGCATTATAAAAGGCTCATTACTGAGCCTATGTTTAAGTACTATGAGGATGATCAAGTTCTTTACTTAGCAGGTAGACGCATAGTTGATTCATACTAACACCTTCAGCTTTTGCAGCATCGGACAATTGCTTGTGCAATGATTTAGGGAGCCGAAGTTTGAAATTGCCTGAATAGGAGGAAATATCTTTTGGTTCTGGAATTAGTATATTTTTTTCGAGAGCTGTTTCTAACCAAGCCAATTTGGCATCTTCTGCCATTGCTTGTATTTCTTCAAATGATTCAGCAATGGTCATACAACCTTTGAGATCAGGATATTCAGCATAGTAACTACCATCATCTTCACGTAAGATGGTAAGCGGATATTTTATTTGACTATAATAGTTAATATCATACATAATGATTACTCCTTTTCAATAAGATTTAGTTCTTCTAATATGGATAGAACTTTTTTGATATAAATTGTTTTTACCGGTTTATGCTTTGGAACAGTAATGATATAATTTGTTATGTGTTTTGATGAATATGCGAAAGGAGGTATAAAACCTATGAGAATAGAAAAGATTATAGATGATAAAAGACAATACCTTGATTTGCTCTTGTTGGCGGATGAGCAAGAAGATATGATTGAGCTATATTTGGATAAAGGTGATATGTTCGCGCTATATGATGATAATTTAAAGTCCATATGTGTTGTGACAAGAGAAGATGAGTATACTTATGAATTGAAGAATATCGCTACATATGATCAATATCAGGGCAATGGTTATGGAAGACGTCTGGTTGAATATCTTTTTGAATACTATAATGATACTTGTCGTGTCATGTATGTAGGCACTGGAGACAGTCCCAATATACTGAATTTCTATCGAAAGTGTGGCTTTAAGGAATCGCATGTAATTAAGAATTTCTTTACTGATAACTATGACCATCCGATTTATGAATGTGGTGAGCAACTGATTGATATGATATATCTTTCTAAGGAATTTGATTCTAAAATTTCTTAGAAAGATATACAGTTTAAAAAGGAGGAATAGGTATGGTACCGAAGACAGTTGATCAAAATGCGTTTAAAACAGCAAGCCCTAAATATTGGGTTGGATTAGTAATAATGCATCTCCTCATACCACTGGTTCTCTTGATATGTGGATGGGATCTCGGTTGGTGGCAGGGTTGGCTTTATTCACCGCTGATAGTTGTAGCGGGTATTGCTCCACGTATGTGGGCAGAAAAAAGACATCCGGGATTGCTGGCAGAACGAGGTAAATTTGGAAAAGCTCAGGATGTGAAATCGTGGGATAAAGTGCTTTCTCCATTAATGGCAGTGAGTATGACTTTCCCATTATTTATAACGGCGGGACTAGATCACCAGTTTGGGTGGTCACTTGTATTCCCGACATGGCTCAACATCTTGGGCTTCATCTTGATTGTGCTTGGATACACCTTCGCTGGATGGGCTTTGGTAGAGAACCGCTTCTTCTCAAGCGTGGTGCGTATTCAGACGGACCGAGGGCATATGGTATGTGACAGTGGTCCATATCGGATTGTAAGACATCCTGGTTATGCTGGAAATATTCTAGCACTACCGGGCATTGTGCTGGCTTTAGGTTCTGTTTGGACAATTATTCCAGTGATAGTAGCACTAATCATTGCCGTGATAAGGACCGTGTTGGAAGATAAAACTTTACAAGAAGAATTGCCAGGATATCGGGATTATGTGCGTCGTGTGCGTTATCGGTTGATTCCAGGTATCTTTTGAGGAATATAATTCTGATGTAATTTGTCGGAGGTTGTTATATTCCATTGATGGAAATGACACAGACAATCTGATGATAAGTGATTTGATTAGATTTTGGTTTATGATGAAGTCCACAGTAAAGTCGCTATATATAAGAGTGTATTTTTAGAATTGAGAATTTGAATCACTACGATATATCGTATTATGTTATAATATTTAGAGATATAATAAGTGAAGATGATGATTCGGGACAAATATCCGCATTAGTCACCACAAAGGTGCCAGGAGCGAAGACTTATAGTCAAATAAAGGAACTAGAAGAAACGCCATCAATTACAGCATTTGAACTTAAGCCAATGAATAGGGAATTAGAATACTTGTATTATGATGATGAAGGGAATTTATTAATCACTAATTAGTAGCAAGTAAAATGTTATTGGATTTATCTATTGCTAAACAAGAAAGAGAAGCGAGAGGAGATAATGAGTAACTGGATTCACGGTTTTGGAATGGTGACGAACGTTATCTGAAAGACAATTCTTCTGAAGGAGGTATCGAAAGTTTATGCTTATTGAAACCAAAACCGTTAGATGAAAGAAACTACTATTTTAATGAGGAGGAAAGTGTGAAGAATATCTTGAATAGGAAGTACATATTAGTTTTTATTACAGTTATAGGTATTTACACTATCTTATGGACTGTAACATCAATACTTACGTATAAAGGTATTTATAACCCTATTATGTTGATAGGCTTATTTATAACAATCCTGATGTATTCTATAAGGTTGTATCGAAGAAAAGAGGATATTATCTTAACTAATTGGCGTACGATTTTAATGTTGCTAATTGGGATTATCATAATGTGTATTCCGATATATACTCTACCGAATATATCATATAAAGAGGGTATACAGATAATAAATCAGGATATAGGAAAAAATTTGAAGTATGTCAAGCTAGATTTTTATGAATGTACTATTCTAACAGATAGAGAAGAAACAATCTTTATTCGACCAGGATTATATTATTATAGTGTGAGTGATAATAGTTACAAAAGATATTTTATTATTAACCCAATTACAAAAAAAATTATTGAACTGGAAGAGAGGTTTTATCCTGATTAGAAGAATCTATGGATAGTACCATAAGGTGTCATTATTCACTGCTAATGATAAGGAGAGGTGTTAAAGATTAAAAGAATATTATATAGCATAATTGCTGCAATATTTAGTTTCATTTTTATTGGATGCACAGCAACCCATGATGACCCGGAATATCTTTATAAACAGAATCCCAAATTAGATATGTTTGTATATGAAGGTATTGCCTATGTTAACGCAAGCAACTTAGAATGGGTAGCTGAATTAGAATTGACACCATTATCATTATTAGGTTTAATTGAAGAAACAAGAGTCTCAAATGATTTTCAATCATTTTCTGCTACCAAATTGGAAGTTGGTATAGAAGTGTATTTATCAAATGAGAGAGATGATATATTTTTAGTTAATATAGGTGGTGGATTTATACCTTATATAGCATGGATAGAAGGTTAACAATCACCGCCAGCCACCAAAGCCCGAAGGGACGCGTCCACATTAGTCAGGACAAGCCTAACATGAGTGAACACTCTAAGTGGCCAGAACATCGTGGTTACAAGACTTTATCAGACATTACCATTTCCTTTTATTGAACATATTACAGTTTTAGAAAGGATTAATATGAAACGAAGGTTTATATTTATAGTTATAGCATTTCTTTTGATTATTGGATTCCTAATTTATAGAAGTTTGGAGTTTGATATTACTAACACTAATTATGTTTTGGTTGGTGATAATAATGGATTTAATGCAAGTGTAGTTACTGATGGTCAAGATATCTTTTATATGTGGAATAATCGACTTCAACATATTACGAGTGGAAGTATGGATATAGATGTATTTTATGTAGGAGAGAAGGAATACGGACCTGGTACTGAAATATCATATGAAATAGGATTAGGTGCACTAGGTGGAGGAGGTGATTTTAAGCCTGATGAAGATGTAAGGTTTGATCCCCATATAATTAGTAGTTCTACTACAAATTTCTTAAGAACTAACCCAGATGATTTTATTATTACGGTTACAATTGATGAAGATGATTATATTATACATTTTTATGAACAGTAGGTTAACAATGGTAACGTCACCACATTAGTCACCAAAAGGGTGCCATGAGCGAAAACTCTAAGTGGCCAGAACGTCGTGATTAAAGAACCGTTAGATAAAAGAATGTGATTCGGATATAATTGAATTGGAGGTATTGGACAATGACTTATTTTAGTAAACTGAGTGGTGATTCTATTTATTTATCACCCATGAATCCCAATGATTATGAATTATATACAAGATGGATTAATGATTTAACTACATCAATCCCATTAGGTAACGCTTCAACAAATTTCAGTATTTTGAATGAAAAAGAATTTGTTGAGGGGGCGGCTAAATTTAGTTGCACTAAATAACGAAGGTGCTTGTTTGGTTTCTTATGGTTTATAAATAATGGTGCATTTCATAGCTTTCCATATTTACATATAATTGCAGTTAAGGAAGAATTCAGAAATCTTGGTATAATCATTGCGTCGGTTTTAAGTTCAAGAGAGTCAATTATTATGTCAATTGTAATGAGCATGTTGCTAATAGGAAGTGTAGTTATGTCGAGGGTAATGGTCGGAGAATGGTATCTTGCGACGATTGAGATGGTCATTGTCGGTCTTTTCCAATTATCTATGAGTCTTTATATGCATTATAAGCAGAGAACGTTAGTGTAAGGTGCGTGAGCCTATAAACATTGTAACTCGATAACAATGTTACGATTAACTAATTTCAACTAAGGAGTGTTCTATGAAACTTTTCAGAAGTGAGTCTATACTAAAGGATGGTCAAAAACTTATCGTACGAATTCCAGAAATAGGTGAAGAGCAAGGTTTGATCAGTTTAATGCAAGCTGTTGATAGTGAAACAAAATTCTTGGCACGTGAACCTGGTGAATTTGATTTCACATTGGAACAAGAAAGAGAATTTATCAGGAATAATATGAACGATGAGAATAGCCTTTTTCTGATTGCGGAAGTAAACGGTAGAATTATTGCCAATTGTCATGTTGGATTAGTTTCAAATAAAAAAAGATTTCTTCATAGAGCAGCAATGGGTATTGCTGTAGGAAAAGAATTTTGGAACAGGGGAATTGGTAATGAATTGATGCGGGAATGCATTAAATGGTGCGAAGATAAGGGGGTTGAACAACTCGAGCTTGAGGTTGTTACTCTAAATAAGCGTGCTCTTTCAATGTATCAAAATTTGGGCTTTGAGATTCAGGGTACAAGGAAACATGCATTGAAATATGCAGATGGATCTTATGCAGATGAATATTTTATGTGTCTATTCTTAAACGGTATTAAATCGGAGTAAATGATGAGAATAAGTCTTACTAGATAAGTGTATTGGAGAAGAAAATGATAAAAATCAAAGTGATTGAAAATGATTTGATTAAGTCGCTAATCACAGAACACATATTGAGACAGCTGCCTGAATGGTTTGGTATTGAAGCATCATTATCAGCGGTTCTTTATTGGTATGATTGATGTTCGCCATAGAATGAATGATTATTTAATAAAATATTGGAGGTAATATATGAATATAATCAAACTATATAACGGTGACATAACAAAAGTTGAAGTTGACGTCATTGTAAATGCCGCCAATACAAGTTTACTTGGTGGAGGTGGTGTCGATGGAGCAATACATAGAGCTGGTGGACCTGAAATACTTGAAGAATGTAAGATAATAAGGAATAGACAAGGTGGATGCAAGACGGGGGAGGCTGTGATTACAAACTCCGGTAAACTCCCCGCCTTAAAGGTGATTCATACGGTTGGTCCGGTTTGGAATAAAGGCGATGAATCAGAGAAAGCTTTGTTGAGAAGTTGTTATAAGAAATCTATTGAGATAGCAATAAAACATGGTTTCAAGAGTATTGCATTTCCGAATATTAGTACAGGAGTATATCGGTTCCCTAAAGAAGAAGCAGCTAAATTAGCAATTGAAGAAGTGCTCTCGATTCAAAGAGAAAGCTATGATTTAGAAGTGGTTTTTGTATGCTTTGACGATGAGAATTATAGAATATACGAGAATTTATTGGAAAGTAGATTATGAAAATTATTATAACGGAAAAGTAGTGAGCAGTAAGGAGGTTAGATAGCATTGGCAGTAGCAAAACAGTATCAATCTGATGTTGAAATTATTTTGGCAAAGCGTCATGATAACGGTGGTGATTATTGGACCACTCCCGATATGCGGCTAAATAAAGGAAGTCCATTTAACACACTTGATTGCGCATTTATGCTTTTAGAATTGGGAATGGAGCGTTCTGAACCTGTATTGAAAGAGACTGCCGACCTGATCTTAAGTTTATTGCGGGAAGACGGACGATTTAAGCTGTCACCACAAGGTGCAATATATCCTTGTCATACCATTAACGCAGTTAGAACTCTTTGTCATTTAGGATATGCTTCTGATAGCAGACTTAAGAGAACCTTTGATCACCTTTTGGAAATTCAGCACAGTGATGGCGGCTGGCGTTGTAATAAGTTCAGCTTCGGGAGGGGTCCGGAGACAGAATTCTCCAATCCTGGACCAACGCTGGCATCGTTAGATGCTTTCAGATTCACATGTTTTCTCAATAAACAAGAATCTCTTGATAAGGCAGTTGAATTCTTGCTTGATCATTGGGAAACCCGTACGCCTCTAGGCCCTTGTCACTATGGAATCGGTACACTGTTCATGCAAGTGGCATTTCCTTTCTCCAATTACAATCTCTTCTTTTATGTTTATGTTCTATCTTTCTATGACAGGGCAAAGAAAGATAGAAGATTTCTGGAAGCACTTGGGATTTTAGAATCCAAGTTAGTAAATGGTAAGATTATAGTGGAACGTCCTAATCAGAAGTTAGCCGGGTTTGCCTTCTGCAAAAAAGGAGAACCAAGTGATTTAGGGACTGAACGTTACCATGAAATATTAAAAAATCTTGAAATAAATTATAAAAAAACATTTGAAACGAATGGTTATTAATAAAAGATGATGTCATTAGAAACAGTTCGACCATTACAGTTAACATCATTTTGAAAAAATTCTTAGTATTATGAAAGAT